>Ga0265780_10000552_pt1 | contig 57617 bp, 55 predicted proteins | sample P1T30metagenome_FD_192432 | JGI IMG/M metagenome (GOLD analysis project Ga0265780, IMG submission 192432) | Plant litter microbial communities from East Loma Ridge, Irvine, California - P1 T30 | ecosystem: Environmental > Terrestrial > Plant litter > Unclassified | place: USA: California... | reverse complement strand
ATGAGATGAGATGAGACGGGACGATCGGGGCCACGCATTCGAGGTGCATAATAACAAAAGCTAAGGTGGCTTCCATGCTTTGTTGTACAGGTAGCTGTAGTCCGTTTTGGTTAGCGATGTCCTATTGGCGATACTTTTTTTATCCTTTGCTTCGGCAATGGCAATCGGGGTACAACTGTGTGTTTTGACCCTTGGCCTGAGCTTGGATGATGATCGAACACTCCAGAAACCAAGACGTGGGACTTGATTCGTGACTACCATTCTACTCACCTCGCTTGCTTCACCTCATGTCGGGACTGGTCATTTCTCCGTGGAGAGCCTAAGTCACCGCGTAAAGGTTCCATGTATAGCAACATCGTAAACATCAGGCAAGAAAAAGCGACCATACCTATTGCATCAACGTTCAAGAGACCCAACACCAAGAAGCACGAACACGCGACTATATGCGAGTGACAAAACATCACAAGCGAAGACAGCGGGACAACGAAACACTAGTTAAAAACAATGAAGGAGCCCCGACTGGTCTAGCAGTTGAGAATAAATCATATTCATGTTTCGAGGTTCGTATCATAATTACATCGTGCCATATCTATGTCCTCCCTTCCTCTTCTTCTACCCCTCTACACATGCTCATTCAAAAGTCTGTCTACATGTGAATCCACCTCGCCATCCAGAACTGCGTAATTTCCTTCGCCTCGTCCACCAGGCCCATGTCCAGGAGCAGCTGCGTGGTGCCCCTGACGGCGCTCTCCAGCGCGCTGAAAATCCAGGCGTGCGTGTATGAGGTGTGTTCGCCGACTGTTGTAATGGAGAAAATTAGCTTGGAAATTCAAAGAACAAAGTCAGTCGATCAATAGAACTTACCGAAAACGGTGTGCTTCTCAGTGTGGAAGTACGCCGGAAGATACATTTGCTGCTGGCCAACGGTAGGCGACGCCCAAGCACCGGCCTGGAACTCGTTGTGCTCCCAGCAGATGCGGTCGTAGGCGCCCGTGTACTGCTCCTCGGCAACCTTGCCGTGGACTTCGATCATGGCGCGCTGGACGTGGGCGACGTGCTGCTCCTCTGTCAGAGCGCCCAGAGAGCGTGCCGGAACACCAGACTCGTAAGAAGCGAGCAGGACACCCGGGCCGGTGGAGTTGAGCTGGTAGCTCGGGTAGCAGACGTTGCGGATGCCGGGGATGTCGACCGTGCCGCAGCCGCCGAGTATCGGGTGCTCGAGGTGCTCCCAGAAGCGGGTTTCGTAGTGGAGAGCGACTTTGCAGGAGGGCGAGTAGTTGAGGCGGTCGATGGCGCGGGAGAGGAGCGAGGTGTAGTCCGGCATGGGGTTCCAGAGGCGGACGCGGCTGAAGGGAATTGCCACGACGGCGTAGTCGAACTCCATGGTCTCGGGCTCGACGCTGAAGAGGTTCTCGCTGCGGTGTTGGACTGTGACCTTCTCGGTGCTTTCGTCATAGGTCATGCCTTGGATGGCGGTCTGGAAGATGGTGCGGTTCAGGACTTGGGGACCGAAGGCACGGGGCAGATTCGAGAGACCCTTGTCGATTGTGCGCCACTCTGAGGCCATGAAGTAGACGCTTTCGTAGAGCCAGTCCGGGAGCTGGTCTGAGACGTCGGCGACCTGGTCTGTGATGTTGTTGGCGTAGCCGAGCTTGTACTTCAGGTAGCCAGCTTCGGAGAAGTCAAAGTAGCCATCCGCGACGGCTTGCTTGTGGGCTTGGAAGACGTTCGAGGCCAGCTCCTTGATCTTGGCTTCGTCGAGATCTTCCCATTCTTCGAGCGCGTTGCTTGCTTCCGCAACAAGGGTGGCGTTCGAGTAGCTGGCGTTGGCGTTGACGCTGTACGACGGGTCTGCGGAGACTTCCGCGACGCTAGGGATGGTGCCGTCTGGGCGTCTGAGGGAAGTAGACGACGGGTTTCCAGGGGAGCTCTGGATCCATTTGATGAAGTTCACGGCGTAATCGGAGTCGTTGCCGTTTTGTTGGTTGAGGACGTCGGCCAGCTGGAAAACCATGCGGTGATCCATGATCTCGATGGTCTCGTTGTTCTCGGCAGTGATGCTGACAGGAAATCTCTGAGGAAGATGGTGTTAGCCAAAAATGAACTTCGTCATGCTATGGTGCAAACGCGTCTCCGCAATATTCATTCTCTTACCATGGGACCCATTTCCTGGTACTGATAGTCGTCAGGCGATGAGGCGTTGAGATAGCTGGTGTGAACACGGCCACCGATTCGGGAGGATGCTTCGACAATGGTCCAATCCTTGATTCCCACAGAATCGAGCAAGTGAGCGGTCATCAGACCCGACATTCCTCCGCCGAGAATGCCAAAGGTCTTCGTTTTAGTCGCAGCCACGAACGACTCCTCGGGCTCCTTCTCTTGCAGGTATGCAACACCATCGAACCAAGGTCCCTCGGCATCCATGATATCGGCCGCAGCAACGGAACGGCGCTGCTTGCGTCTGGTCATCGAGACCGGTGCGGAACGACCAACGAGGTCTTCACCAGAGAATGCGTGCAAGCAACCGCTGTCTGGTGCATCGTGAGGTGGCAGCCAGACGAATTTGGTCGGACGTTGGGACTCGTGTGCCGCATGCCTCTTTGCGAGATCATGGCTGCCCACGAAAGTCTTTCCAAGAGTGTGATGGCAGTCGCTGGACGACTGCACGTTGCAAGAGCCGTAGTGCAACGAAAGTTCGCCATCGAGAGGCGCGGCATACTCAATGTGAACATTGTGCATACCGCCAGCTTCGGCCTGGATGTTTTCTTGGAAAGTGATGGAGGGAGATCGGCCAATGACTGAAGCGCCAGCGGCCGATCCAACGATCGACAAAAGAGCAGGAACAAGCATCTTGACGACGAGGTGAAGATCCTAGGAGGGGTGTTGACTAACGAAGGGAGTTACTGGTGGACAAGAACCGACCTACCATACCGGCAACCTCAGGTACTTTTATACCTCTGTCAGGCCAGGCCGTCGGCGACCAAACAATTCACCGCCGTTGTGTAGACCTTTCCCCATCGCTGAACTCCCACGGTTACATTGGCAATGGAGATGCAACGAAGCGCTAGGGTCCTCTTTCTGGAGTCTCTTGATGCATGTACCATGTACAAAGATACCATCGAGAGTCATGACGGTAGGCAGTAGGGTACGATTGACAGCGCACCAATGCCATGGAAGAGATTAGCCTGGTCCCACTGGTATGGTTCCACAAGTATCGAATGCCATCGTTATCTCAGCCATCTGCATATCTGCATGTGGAGACGGCTGGTTCCAGTAGGCTTATCTTGGGCTTTTTCCGGATCCGATAGCTGAAAGGCAGCATAGCAGAGAATATTTTTTACTAATGGAACTGCAGCTCGTGTTCGTTGCCCAGAACTCGATAGTGATGAGCATGCCGTTGTGACGTCTGAGATGCAACTTTGGGACAGAGGAGTGAGGAGTGAGGTTCGTTTAGTTAGAGGCAGCAGCTCGTTTACGCCTCGAAGTCTCGGCAGCGCCCGCATTCACGCGACAACCTTACCTGCGCGGCCGCGGCGTCTAGGTACTTTTCAAGCTTCCAACACCGCAAGCTACCTTTCCTACCTACATACATACCCAACCCACCAACCACAACCACAACGACCTTCCTAATAGGCAAACAGGCAAGCCGCCAAGTCAAACCCCCCACGCACATCCTCCCACCATGGCGCGCAACGCCGAAAAATCCCAATCGATGCTCTTCCGCTTCCGCGAAGCCCAAGCAGCCGACCTCGGAATCCTCGACACAAACCGCACGCGCCGCCCCAAAGCGATCAGCACGCAAGAGCACATCCCGACCTGCGAGCGCTGGCGCGGCCAAGTGCTGAAAGAAATCTCGCGCAAAGTCAGCAAGATCCAGGACCCGGCGCTCAGCGACTTCCAGATCCGCGACGTCAACGATGAGCTCAACCGGCTGTTCAGGGAGAAGTGGCAGTGGGAGATGCGGATCCGGGAGTTGGGTGGGCCGAATTATATGAGGGGCGGGGGGAGGATGTTGGATGATGAGGGGCGGGTGATTGAGGGTGGGGGGAAGGGGTACAGGTATTTTGGAAGGGCGAAGGAGTTGCCTGGTGTGAAGGAGTTGTTTGAGGCGGCTACGAGGCCGAAGGCGAGCGAGGTTGAGAAGAAGGTGGATACGCGTGCGGACTTGAGCAAGCGGGTGGATGCGGGTTATTACGGGTATGGGCTTGATGAGGAGGATGGCACACTTGTGGCGTACGAACGGAAGAAGGAGAAGGAGGCATTTGAGACGTTGTTGCTGCAGGACGAGGACAATATGGATGAGGGATGGGAGCCTTTGCCTGGAGATGGCGGCGATGGATTGGCATGGCGGTTGCCGACGGCTGAGGAAGTTGAGAACGAACTTCTGGAGAGGAGGAAAAGGAAGTTGATCGACAAGCTCTGAAGGGCCTTCACTTTCGATATCGCTCGATCGGAATATCAGTCTCTATTCTGGTATACCACGAATCCGGCCGCCTTTGTGGGGTATCTCGTAAGTCATCGATATGCATAAGAATCCGGACCAAAGCAAAAACAAACGCCGACGCTATGAGCAGCAAAACAAAAAAGGGATGTCATCAACTCATGGAACGACGCTACCATCGTCTTTCGAAACACACCACTTCTCCTCGTCCCATCCGGGAGGACGCCAAGTAAAGAGATCGAAGGCCTCACGCGACCATGGGCCAACGTCACTCGACGTAGGCGGTGATTTAGCCTTAGCAGGAGGTCTGGGTGCCTGGAAAGGCTTCGCAAGCATGACGGTCGATGTACCATTCGCCGCGACGTTTAGAGCTGTCGGGAAGCAGGCTTGAGCGCTTTTGCGGACTTCTTTACGACCGATGCCTGGTCTGCTCTTGGCAGGTTTGGACGGTAGAGCTTCCGGAAGAGGCGGGCTTTTGCTCCGTAACCTTGGCGGGTCAGGCTGGGCATGCATTGGCGCAGATGTCACGGTTGGAGCTGGCGGAGGGGCCATAGGCTCAATTGTCTTCGCCGGCCGCTGCTGCTCGCGTTGCTCCAGGACAGGACTTCCCCGTGTATAATCCGCAGGTCTCGCCGCCCGCGTCGTAGGCGGAGGCGTGAAGCGGACGAGTGCGCCAGGGATTCGCTTCGCGCTTGTAGCTGTAGAAGTAGCCGTGCCAGTCTCAGAAACCACCCTTCGAAACGGCCGATCAGGCTGCTTTTCAACTGGCTTGTCAGATCGCGGCTCGGTCGATGGAGGCGGCAGGGCTGCTTGGTCCATCTGATAGATCTCGAGAGCTGTGACTTCAGCATCATCAACTATATCGTTCAAATCATCAGCCCTTTGCTGAGCCCTCTTGTTCATCTTAGCTATGCGTTCCTCGAGAAGTTCCCGTTGTGTTTTGCGTTTGGAAGATGTAGGTTTCTCAGGCTCGGTCGTTCGCGATCGCTTTGGATCGTCTCCAGACGGCGCTGAGATTTGGTCAAGACAGGCAAGCGTTTTCCTTTTGGGTGCGCTTGTAGCCATACGTAGGGTTTGGCTTGCCTTGCTGTTTGTTAGAGGTGGCGGCAGAAACGGTGGCGCGAGTGGCTCCGGACTTGGTACACGCTCTGGCAGTTCGGGTGCCTTGGTCGGCGTGTCGACGTGTGAAACGACTTCTGGTCTTGGAGATCTCCGGTCCACAGGTTCGTTTCCATTCCGCTTAGTCGTCGCGGCCTGTTGCGTTTGAAATGCGGGCGAACTCGACCGAACTTGCTGCTTTCGAGCAACTGGAGCCGGACGAGGTATTTCTCTGACAGGAGATGATCCCGGGCCAATGGCGTCGCTTGAGAAGCCAGGGAGAAATCTGCTTGGGGAATCTTCGCCATCGTCGGATAGATCTATGACTTCCTTGGTTCCGAGCTTCTGCTGACCACGAGGTAAAGGTGTCTGCTTCGCGGCTTTTGCTCGAGCGTCCGCTGTACGCTTCCAGAGCGGTGTCTCTCTGCGCACAACTGGAGAAGGTACAGTCGTAGTTCGCGTCACATTCCAAGGCTCTGGCTTTGATCGTTTAGAAGGACGTCCACTTTCCCATTCCTCGTTTTCTTCTGCCTGCCTCATCTCAAATGGAGATTTCGTAGGCACAGTAGCCTTTCCGATCCGACCCTTCGGTGTCCCTAGCAAAGCATTCAACGAGCGATGCTTGAGTTGTGTATTGCCCCCAGCCACACTTGCAGTGCCGGGTCTCGCCATCGGTGGTCCCATGGCTCTCGATGGTGTGGCCAAGCTCATTGGCGGCGGACTAGACCTTTGCCCGCCTCCTTCCCTTCTGCTCTTCTTCGCACTTTGCTTCAGCTCCGTCAGGTCTGTCTCTGTCCTGCCCACGCTCTCCGCGACCTGTACCAGCACAGCATCTCTCTCTAGCGTGAATTCCTCGCCTTCGTCAAAAGCCGTGTCTTCCTTCCAGTGCATATCCCCGATGAAGTTGCGCGGGACATCATACACCATGACGCGCTTGTTGAACGTGTGGAAGCGGAGGAAGCCATCTTGCCAGCGCTTTTGTTTGCGGCGAATGTCATGTGTGTAGAGGCAGTTGAACTCGAGGACTGGAGCGGTGTTTTGGGTTGGTGGGACTGAGAGCGACGGGGTGCCCGTGCGATGAACTGCGGCTGTCATGCCTTCGGTGATCCGCGATCATAGCGAGTCGGTCATGGAAAGCGACGATGCGACTTGATTGATTGATGTATCTTCTTAGGCGATGAGGTAGAGACGCGACTCCCGAAGTTGACGCCTGCTCACATGACTTGTTGGATCCACTTTCCGTAACACCAACCCTAACCCTGACAGTATACAACCATATCCCCAATCCCTCAATACATGTTAGAGAACACATTTGTTTTGTTCCATATTCCATGAGCCATACTAATAGGTAAAGCCCAGTCAAATATGTCAGCTACTCGAAGCGCTGGCGCGTGGTGTTTACACGTCTACGTCTGTCCTCCCTTCGATTGGACTTGCAAGTCATCAAGCTCGATATTGACCAGCAGCTTGGGTGTTGCGGTCAAACATGCATAGTAGAACACGAGAAGCCTGTCTGGAAGTACACTGCATACTGGACACATTGTCGTTTGCCTACACCTAACGTCTTCCTGATGAATACCTATTTCGAGACTGTGTTGGTACGAGGTCGTTGTACTTCGACCATTTGACGAGGGCAACCATACCTATAGAAGAGAATTACCATCCTACCTTACTTGATAGGACATGCGGCGGCGCTCACCAACCACGTGTCGACAATGTTTCCTATACCATCCATATTTGCAATTTGCAATCAACAATGATATTATGAGCGACCCTCATCTCTGGACAAGACATTGAAACACGTGGTGACCATAAGATGATTTAGATAGTTCCGAACAAGGCGATATTCGTGAATAACGGTCGAACGGCGTGAAGAGGGGTCCCATGGATTGATCAACGGTGTTGTCCACGTAGATGGCAGTGTAGTGATTGCGCAATTACGAGACTCTGAGATATGAAACGTCTGGAACGAGTACGGTGAGTGGACTTGCCAGCGTCTCTCGCAGCCTGGAGCAGGAAACAACAGAGTCAGCCATGGTATCCTGCTTGTCAGTTGATCGTCGGATCGATTGATAATCCATCGAATGCTCAATCAAGGTCATGTTCATTGTCAAAAGAGGTATGAAGATAGGTAAGGTAGAACGACGTTTCAAAAGACTCTCTCTCAGTCTCGCAGCAACGGACCTGCAGGCGGCCGCCAAGTGTCAGGGTCATTTTGATGGCTTGAGCTGTTCACGGCCGGCTTGGATCTATTTAACCCCCCCGCAGCCCGCCGGACTTCCCTTGTTCGAGTGGCTCTCGCTCCCTCAGCACGCGCCTTTTTCCCTATCATTTTCACATGCAAGGAAGGAGCTTGGACATCGTCATCGCATCCTCCACACATTTTTCTTCTTTTTACCTTACCACATCACCCTCCACGCGCGCGCCGTCACGTCGGGCGCGCTTTTGGGCTCCAGCCACTCGATATAAGATCTCTCGCCTCAGGCAGAAGGCTCACCTGACTCGCGGTCGCGCTTGAAGATATTATTGAAATTCACTGGCTGTCCTCGATCAACATGTCATACCGTCCTCAGTCACCCCACGACTTGACCTCCTCCTACCCTCCTCCTCCCCAACAACAACAATACCGCCCACAGAGCCCGGATCTTTCTGGACTTAGTGCTGCCACTGCCCAAGCCTCCTTTCAACACAATCCATCCATCCACAGCCCACCGTTTGCCGAGTCCGCATATCGAGGATCCATCACGTCGTTCGAGCCCAATCCAATCGCAGCACCACTGCAACCACAGCCTCACTTTGGCATCGCGCCGCCTTACAACATGGCGTCCGGCAACATCAAAGAGGAGGAGGACGAATACATGCCCGACACGTATGCGCGCCGCACGACGCGCAACACCAACCCCTACATGCCCGCCAATGGCTCCTCCATGGGCTACCCTCCAGCGCAAATCAAAGAAGAGGCTCCCCGAGACCCAACACACGGCGTCGTCCTCAAGACATCATTCCCAGTCGCGCGCATCAAGCGCATCATGCAAGCCGACGAAGACATCGGCAAGGTCGCTCAGGTCACGCCCCACGCCGTCAGTCGCGCGCTCGAGCTTTTTATGATCAAGCTCATCACCGCGTCTGCCGACCAGGCGAGAGGTGGGCCGGCTTCCGCTGCCGCCTCCAAGGGACCTAAGAGGGTGTTGGCGCAGCACCTGAAGAGAGCCATCCAGGCAGACGAGACTTTCGACTTCCTCACAGACATCATCGCCAAGGTCCCCGATGCGCCTGCCTCCAAGAAGAAGGAGGCAGCCGGAAGCGACTCGGAAGAGTCAAAGCCTAAGCCTAGAAAGGGCAGGAAGAGAAAGGACTCGGGTGATGACATCTGAAGCCGAGGAACGATGCATAGTCGAAACATCCAGAATGAAAATCGGTCCCGAGAGCGAGTCATGAAGCCGAAGATAGCCTGACTTCGACAATGTCAAGAGGCGCGCGAGCATCAAGCAAAGTGATGGCGATCTGCAGATAGCAGATTGCGCGGCAAAGACACTCTCGTGGGACAGGCCAGACTGGGGAGGACGGAATGAGTGATGATTTACGAGCATACATACCCATGGGCAACATGTGTATGAGGGAAACAAGTTTGGAGAGAGGGAATGCTCACAGCACTCTCGGGGAGCGATTGTTGATTTCTGTGGAAGTGGTGGCATTAGAGAGGAGCTTCATGTCGAACGGGAGATGATTTTGTGGAGGTAGGGTCTCTTGATGGCGAGACTACTGGCTGAGAGGTATACACACCCAGATTAGATACTCTTAGCATAGTGTTCGGCTAATGAACGTAGGTCGTTCGACGAACCAATACCAGACTTGCGATGCATACTGTTCATTGGTGTTGTATGTGAATACCCGTGCGTGTGTGGACTTGAGGGTCGTTTCAATCACCATGGTTGTTAACTGTGCTTGTGCCTGACACATCGGTCGAGGATCCCAGACAAGAGTCAATCCCACTGGGTGCCAGCTATTCGGTACTTGGATACGTGTCATACATGTGTCCAACTGTCATGCTGTGGAAAGCTCCGTCCCTCGCTGGACCAAATCCATGACAGAGTATTTGGTGTAGGAGTGCCGTTCTGCTAAAGCAGAGTCTCTGTGGGCCGAGTTCCATGACAGAGTGTTTCGTATACCGTTCAGCCACATAGACAGAGTGTCGAAGGAGGACACGCGTACTGTCCACATGTTCGACCACTTTGACTTTGTTGTTTGAGCCGAATGCCGAATGCAGATACCAGATCCCAAGTCGAGATCCAGTATCCTTCAAGGTTGGATGCAAAGAGTGGGCGTTCTTCACGGCTTCGTTCGTCGCGGGAGAGTTCTTCTGACTTGTAACTTGGCCAATAGTGGATGCCACAGGATCGCCATTGAGAAGTCTGGACGGTCGCGTTGCACACGTGTGAAAACAAGCATGTTACTGTTGATAGCTAAGTTCTGCCAGAGAACCAGACACCAAAGAATCGTGAAAGGCTGCAGTAGTCTAGTGGAAACATCCGGCCGGCCACGTTGATACGCGGCCCTCGCTTGAAGATGTGTATGGAGATATGTGGTTGTTTGATGTATGCCTCGGCTTATTATTAACCTTTCATTCAGCCGAAGTTTGTTGACGTATGGCGATATCAACGACTTCCACATGTCGATTCAGTGCTTCTACGAGCGAGATACCCTTGAAGAATCGAAGAAAGATCTGAACATCTCACCGGTCCAAGCTCCGGTAAGCGACGATACCAGAATCTCTATTACATTGAAGATATGCCGGTGCCGAAGAGATCGTCTATTAAACAGATTTTGGCATCTCCAGAAGCTGGAGGCTTCACTTTCACTTGATTTTCCCCGCCAAATTTCGCGTGTGAGATCCACTCGAGGGCGCGGCTATTTGACGCCCCGAAAACGTAAGATCAACATCGTTGTGACCCCGTGTTGCACGTAACACAACACTTCAGCAAGATGTCTCGGCCATGTGCGATTCTACCAACACGGAGTCAGCTACACCATATACCATATCTCTGACATCTCATGCCTGCTTCGCTCGTCTCGTTAAATCGCTGATCATGGTCTATCCTATGACCAGCAGCTGATCTTACCGGATCCCCAACCAACAAAAGGTACATTGTACATGTGCGCGACTTCCGAATTCCACCTTCCGGTTTCGAAAGATACAAGAACATCATACATGTGTAGTATCACGCACCTCGACGCCACCTCGCCGGTGGCGAAGATTTTGACTCGCCCAAGCTTTTCTGGAAGCGCCGTCGCGAGGAACAAGCCTGATAAGACTCGGTTAGCGAGTCGGTCTTCGCATCCGATTCTGCAGGTTGATTCGAGACTGGACCTGGCTTGCCTTAGTCTGCGCTCTACACCTACAGTACCGGCACGATCGGGTTGTTCGTGAACCATGTTCGAGATATCAATCGATTCAATCCCCACGAAATGCCAAAAATTAGCGTGAGATAAGAACGGCTGCTAATCTCGCTAACTAGGAGGTTAGCTCTAGCTAAGACGGGCACCGACTCCGCTCCGTGGCCTACAACCTCGCGTATCAGCATGCAAGATGCTATCGCTCCTGCCTATTTGACACAAGACGATTTGATGGCTGCTTTGATTAAAGCTTGGTCGAGTCTTCGGATGCTTAGGCGAACCTTCTGCCTTCGTATTTCTCGCCCACACCCCTCATCCTTCTGGCGCGCGATGTAACCCGTACTGGCACGCTCGCCGAGGGTTCAATCTGAGAATGCACTTTGACTGGCGCACACCGTACCGTGTTGCACTTCAGCTCGCGTGATACTGGCACCAGGATCTTAGCGCATTCCAAAACGTGCGTTCCGTCTAGCCGTACTTGACGATTGGTACTTGTCAAGCAAGCGCGTTATCAATAATTGGGAATGGCAACACCAAATGGTGTGCTGCCCGGCGCACGTCTGGCGCACATTATTAAAGAAGCTCCCGACCCCCCTCCCATGTCGTCTTGATCGTCGTTGCACCTTAGTCCAATCCACCTTTTCTCCTCGCAAGTCCTTGTGAGACTTCTTCACCATGGACGCCTACCCGGTCAACGCCATCAATGACCGCACCGATGCGGCCGAAATGGCCATCGACGCGCAAGCACGCAAGTCGTCGGTCGCTGCTCCCGACGAAAAGCCGGTCATTCAAGAGCGTGTCTGGGGTCTCGCAGCCCGTGTCGACGAGACCGTCACCTGGGAAGAATATGTCTACTGGGCCAAGATCGAGCGTGAGATGGAGAGGGAGGAGGCGATCAAGTTCAACCTCGAGCATGGCAAATACCCTCTTGTCGACTTGATCAAAGACAAGTTCTCTGCCGAAGGTCGAGCCCGCCAGAAGAGGCTGAAGGAGGAGCGTGCCCTGGCACTGAAGGCATCTGTCGAGACTGCCCCAGCAGCTGTTGTCGACGAAAAGACTGGTGCCGGAGCACTCACTACTCACTCGCCTGGATCTGAGGAGGGATTCAGAGACCCTCTCAAGGCCACCGACGCGGAATGGCGTGGCGCTGCACGTGCCATGAGAACCGCCAGCTGGGGTCAAATGTTCTTCCTCATCACTACTGACATTCTTGGTTGGTCTGGTGCTCCGTAAGTCTTCCCGAGCACGACTTTACCGCGATCAATCTTGCATTCGCTAACATCAATCCGTCCAGCTTCGTCTTCTCCAGTGTCGGATACGGCGCCGGTGTCGCGCTGTACCTCATCTTCGGTGTTTTCGCTACCTTCTCCGGCTGGGCCATTTGGAAAGTCTTCATGGATCTCGACTCGTCTCGCTACCCCATGATGAGTTACGGCGATCCCTTCTTCCGTCTCTTCGGCAAACGCTCTCGTCACTTCATCAACGTTGCGCAGTCTCTCCAGCAGTTTTTGACGGTAGCCGTTTTGATCCTGAGTAAAACGACCAACATCGCGCAAATCTCCAAGGGACATGTCTGCTTCTCGGCAATTATGGTCATCGTTCTTGGAATTGGCATGATTTCTGGCATCATTCGCAGTTTGAGCAAGATTGGTTGGCTTTCGAACGCTGCGGTGTTCATGAACATTGCCAACTTCCTGATTATCATGGTCGCTGCCGCTTCGTACAAGCCCTTGTACGAAGCCGTCACGAGGTCGACGTTGATCAAGACCATCGAGCCAGTCGTTACTTTTGCCGGACAGCCTCCGAACCAGTACCAACAGCAAGTTCCCGGCTTCGCCTCGCAATTCAACGCCGTCAACACCATGGTTTGTAAGTATTACGAAGCAATTCGATCATGCTATCACCTACTAACTTCACCGCAGACGCCTATGCCGGTGCTCTCCTCTTCGTTGCTTTCCTCGCTGAGATGCGTAACCCCATGGACTTCTGGAAGGGTCTCTTCTGCGCTCAGGCCTTCATCTGCATCGTCTACCTCTTGTTCGGAATCTTCGTCTACTCCTTCTGGGGCCAGTACTCCGCGAACAACATTGTCAACGTCATCAGGCCTTACCCGCTTCAAACGGCCGGTAATGTATTTACCTTGCTGACAGGTTTCATCGCAGTCTGTAAGTTTACAAATCCCAGCTCACTACAATGACATACACCAAACTAACACCAACGCAGTCATGTACTTCAACATCGGCATGAAGACCATCTACCTCGAAGTCTTCCAGCAGGGCTTCGGCTTCCCACCCATCACCACCCGCAAGGGCAAGATCGCCTGGTACTGCCTGGGCCCCGTCTACTGGATCCTCGCCTTCGTCGTCGCCGCCGCCGTCCCCAACATCGGCGGCATCGTCAGCTTCGTCGGCGCCCTCTTCATGATCAACTTCACCTACAGTTTCCCCGGCATGCTCTACCTCGGTCACACTATCCAGAAGGCCGCCGTCCTGCCCGGCGAGGGCTTCAACCCTTACACCCGCGAGACCATCAGGATGGACCAGGGTACCAGCCGCTGGATCCGTGGTTTCAAGAAGAGCTGGACCATCAGTCTGCCGACTACGATCTACGTTCTTGCGGGCCTTGCTTGCTGCGGTATGGGTATTTGGGCTGCTATTGAGGGCCTGATCTCCGTGTTTGGGCCGGGTGGCACTGTTGCGACTTGTAAGTTGATCCTGATGTTTTCGCTCTGACATGGCTTTGGACTTTTGCTGACTATGACTTTCTAGCTTTCGGTTGCCCCGCTCCGGTGTAGATCATTGCCTACCTCTTGGACCTCTTATATCAAGTCGATAGAACTTCCATCACTGTGGAAAACACACATTCACTCTCAAGTTTGTCAACTGTTGGTAACCGTTATGTCGTTCCCATCCCTTGAGACACTGCTTTGAAGTCCATCAAGTCTCGCGTGATACTCATGAACGATCGCGAAGTAATCTTTGCATCGGTTCGCGTCGATTGGCCTGGAAAAGTCTTGCTAAACTTGTATGCTCTGTTGCGGGCGGGCTCGCCAGGATTTGGTCGGTTGCCAACAAATGAGCACAATCGAATCCATCATTCGGCAGAAACGGCCATTCGATCATTGTTTGCTAGATCAACGGATCTGACTACATCCCCTCACGATTTCTAGTTAAGGCCGACAATCTGATGTAAACAAAAGTGCTCAGATTGGTAGATGTGGTGTCGACCCTAACCCTAGCCACCAGCACATTTGGACCTCGCCTATCACTAACTTGTATCTTTTGCTTTCGATGCGTTGAAGTTTCGTTGTCACTTGGACGCATAACGCGTGTGAAACAGTCGTCTCAAAACTAGTGTGAAGATTCGATGCTGCGTAGCACGTTAGCCCAAGACGAAGCATCTTCGCTTGATGACCGAAGGCGTGATCGGATGTCGTGCGCGGAGGTGCATATGATGACAACCAACCCATCTTCGAGAATCAGCGAATAGCGTAGTCTTCGGATGTGTGTGTCGAAAGACATGGATCGAAATGGTAGTCGCTCGCGTTCGAAAGTGATGGCTGGATGACATGTCGACAAATACTTGAGGAGCTCTGCTATTGAGACCACGGCTGTAATTCTCACGATACTATCATTCTCTTGTCGATGTGACCAGGCTATGGAAAAGTGATCAGCAAGCTATCGGTCATTGATACGCTTCTTGGACGCGTCTCTTGATGGCAGGAGTTGGCTTACCATGAAGCCATGCTTACGGTCAATGGCGTGCTTGGCTTATGGAGTCAAGACACATGCCGACCTCAACGCTTGGAGAGTACTATATCATACTCAATGGACTCGTTAGGGCTCACTGCCCATGTCGAGATGATGGCGTGCGCATTGAAGTGTGCAGTTGTACTGTTAATAAACGTACGTAGTGCTGCGTACTTCTCGTTTCTTTTCCCGTCTAGACCTTGCTTTCCATTCGCCAACAATTTTGTCTATCCCAATCATGAGCGTGGATAACAAAGGTGCCGAGTCGCCCGTCGCTAGCGAGCGGGAGTCAGACAATTCAATAGCCGGGAAGCGTCGAAGTATACCTTTCTGCTTTCCACCAACACACAGACTGTCGAGCTGACTCCCATTCCCCAGACGTGCGCTGGTACCGCTCAACATGGTTCAACGCCCTCATCCTCGGCCTCTGCAACTTCCTCGCCCCGGGAATCTGGGGCGCCATGAACTCCCTCGGCGGCGGCGGCTCGCAATCCCCTTGGCTAGTCAACGCCGCCAACGCCCTGACATTCTGCCTCATGGTCCTCACCTGCGCCCTCTCCGGGATCTTCGTCAAATACCTCGGGATCAAATACAGTCTGATTCTGGGAGCGGCGGGTTACTGCCCTTACGCCGCGGGTCTGTACTGCAACAACCGCTTCGGAACAGGGTGGTTCGTCCTTGTAGGAGCGGCTCTCTGCGGACTAGGAGCCGGGATATTCTGGATGGCGGAAGCGGCTATCGCTCTCGCATATCCTGAGCCGGAGAACCAAGGGCGATTCCTGGGATTCTGGCTTAGTTTTCGGGTGATGGGACAGATTCTGGGCGGGGCTATCAACCTTGGGCTGAATGTCAATAGGAATACTGCGGGCTCGGTGTCGTATACTGTTTTCCAGATCTTCATCGCGTTGCAGGCCGCGGCGCCGTTCGCGGGATTGCTGCTATCGCACCCTTGGCAAGTTGAGCGGACAGACGGCGTGCCGGTGTCTTGCAGCATTCCGAAATCGCAGCGGATTCTTACTGAGTTGAGGGCGACGGGGAAGGTTTTTGTTAGTAAGCCTTTCTTGATGATCATCCCGTTGATCGCTCAGGGCGTGTTCGCGGAGGCGGTTTTCTTTACCTATGCTGGACTTTGGTTCAGCGTTCGGGCGAGAGCGCTTGGGTCTTTCCTTGCGGGTGTGGTGGCTCTGGTTTCGGGAAATGCACTCGGAGCCTTTCTAGACAACAAGAAGCTGTCGCTCAAGTCTAGGAGTCGCTGGAGTTTTGGTGTCATAATGGCTTTGCAAGGCGCTTGGTGGATTTGGGGAACTATTGTGGCGACCGAGTTCAGGCGGACTAAACCTACCTTTGACTGGGTGGATGCAGGTTTCGGCAAAGCGTTTGCTTGGTTCGTTTTCCAGGTGCTTGGGTTCCAGTTGAACTACATGTTTGCGTAAGTTTTCCTGGGAAATGTCGACAATCTGGAGTAAGGCGGTTCGCCACTGACAGCAACAGGTACTTTGTCGTTGGCAACCTCGCAAACAGCGACGAGGAAGTCATTCGCTACGCCGGTCTCCTCAGAGGCACTGAGTCGGCGGTACAGGCAGTCTCGGTACGTACCCGCATACTCTTACTGACCATATATGGCCATTGACTGACTAGTAGTGCTTTAGTACGGACTGTCGAGTGTGCAAGTTATGGGCCAAGTCGGCTGCATCTACATCAACTTTGGACTTTGGGCAATCGCTCTCGTCCCAGGATGGCTTGTTATCAGACAATTTGGCCTTCGTTCTGATGATAAAAAGGTTGATCGGGAGAAGTGTCGGTTGAACATCGATGTTGGTCAGGATGGTGTGAGGCCGCTCAAAGAGGACGTGGTATGAGTTGTATTGTGTGTGTACTGTAGCTCCCTGGCCATCTATAGCAGTCTGGCAATCCTGCGGCGTAGAAACACCAACCTTGTCATCAACCTTGAGTCTCGAGACCCAGTCAGTGAACTGAAGTCGAGGAATGCTGGGAGGTATTATCAGGCGGCGATTCGACAGGAAGTCAACCCGGACGGATCTCGCATCTCGGGGCAAGCGCGGGGACAGCTGGAAAGAGGCAGTTTTCGGACAAAACGAGTGCCTCGCAAACCAAAAGTGTCATCAACCCCCGGACGCGGATATGTCTGTATCGTTCGATATCGATCCAAAAACAAATCCTGATATACCAAACGGTAGCAAAAGAAAGCTTTCACTGAGTTTCGAACTCAGGACCTCGTCCGAACAGTCATCACTGTTATGATGATGTGAAGGACGCGTGATAACCACTACACTATGAAAGCTGGTCAAGTCGCGGAGATTTGATGACTAAAAGTTGCGTAACGATATTTATGATACTCGATGATATATCGGGATCGACATGTCACCAGGAAGTCGTCAGCGCGGCTTTCGAGGCATCATAGAGGTGTCCAAGACCAATTCAACAACGTCGAATGAGGGCGAGCATACTCCCCCCCAGCATTGCCAAGCGTTGCCAAACACAAGCGACACGTATCATCAATCGAAGGACTGCATCTGGCATCGCAAGAATGACCACATTCGACCTGCCGGAGACGAGCCCCCCGTGTCGTGTACGGCTCACCGAGAACATTACACGAGACGAGTTGCTCTCGTACCCTGCCTTCAAGACATGGCATAAGACAATCACCCATTCACTGTCTCTGCAGTCAAAACCCAACCATGAATTCTGCAAGTCACCATACACGCTGCGTGAGATCACACTGCAGAGCGTCGACTGGTTTGGCTCCGGCGAGAAGAAGCGACTGGGCTTCGTCAAGTTCCAAGCCCAGATCACGAACGACAGTGGAGAGCATCTTCCGGGGGCGGTCTTCATGCGTGGAGGTGCTGTGGCGATGCTTCTAGTACTCCAGCCAGACGACGTGCCAGAAAACGACGAGGGAGAGAAACATGTACTTCTGACCGTCCAGCCCAGAATCGCAGCAGGTTCCTTGTCATTCGCAGAAATTCCAGCTGGCATGCTAGATGATGCTGGCAGCTTCTCTGGCGGAGCGGCAAAGGAGATTGAAGAGGAGACGGGCTTGGTGGTCAAGGGTGAGGATTTGATCGATTTGACGGCGTTGGCTTTCCAGAACGAAGACAACGCGGAGAACCTGCAGAAGGGCGTCTATACTACGCCTGGTGCCTGCGATGAGTTTGTACCTATTTTCCTATATCAGAAGAGGATCTCGCGGAAGGAATTGGATGAGTTTCGAGGCAAGTTGACGGGATTGCGGAACGAGGGCGAGAAGATCACTTTGAAGGTGGTCAAGTTGGCAGATCTTTGGAAAGAGGGTGCACGCGATGCTAAGACTCTGAGTGCGTGGGCATTGTATCATGGGCTGAAGAAGGATGGAAAGATATAGCTATGCACAGGATGCTTGCAATGGTCTAGATCGGGGACGCGTCACGTCGAGTCTTCGTCTCTTCAGAACATACGCCGAACGAAAGCAGATACCACCCATGCCAAACACGTTCCTACACTTGATGTTATTGAGCAACAGCTACTCTCCAGGTGATCATCATCGGCTGCAAGCATGGCACTGCCCGTCGTATGAACTGCCTATCCCCTGGGTCGGCTCCTGAAGTAAGCGTTTACCTTTTCCTCGATCCATACAGAGCAGTCAAAACGCAATCCTCACCCGTTGGCGGCCACACGAAACGGGTCGGACTGCCCCCTGTGTTTTGTGTGTTTCAGCCTTATGGAGCCCGGCCAATGGCCAATGGCGGACAAGACCGAGTGGTGGAAGCTAGAGGGAACCGCAAGGTGAGAGAGTGGGAGAGCCCAGCCAGGCCAAAGCCCGCAAGCCGCGGCGGAGAGAGGCAGAGCAGAGGCAGAGAGAACAAGGATACGACCACCGTAGCCGTACTGTACCCGTACTCGTATTGCAGCCCTTCACCCACTCCACCACCATCTCTCCCTCCTCAGTCCTCACCACTCCCTCTCCCCCATCATTCACGTCCTGTACCATCACCCGACCGTCTCCTCACAACGCCGGCATCTCCCTTCAGCCTTTCCGTGGCGCCGCGTCCTCCTATTTGTCTCGCCCGCCTCGTCCTCCTGTACTACACACCTGCGCCGTCAACCTATTCCTGAGCACCGCTTTGTTCAGCCTCTTCTTCCGCTCATAATTGTCACTGCGTCTGGTCGATCGCCTTGTCCGGTCTTGCCGCAAAGAGTGCAGAAACACACCTTCAACGCAGACTTCAATCCGCCAGGCCACGTGAGCTGGACCTTCCTGGACTTGTCCACGGCACGCTCTTTGTCTTCTCTGCAGCCTTCCTACCATCGACACGGTACCGCAAACCATCTCCGCGACGAGGCGTCTGTGACAGGTTCACACATGCCAAGCAGGTCTTGAAAGAAAGCAGAAGAAGAAGCAGGACTGGTGCCCAAGCGTAAAGAGAACGGAAGATAGACTGTTGCACGGTCTCGCATAAATACGCTCATTCGCAACGCTCCCCTTCGACGCTCCACGCACATTTCACCACTATCACCAGTGTTGTATAATCATAATGGCGCCCACCACACGTCCCGATCACAAGATCAACCTCGAAGGCCTGCCGCAGCTTAGCATGGGTGCTACGAGGTCCGCCAATGGCTCGGCCACCAACTCGCCCATCGAGCCTGCCGGTTCAGGTTTTAGATACCCTCTCGGCAATGGTCTCGGGTCCGCCGGCTCCCAGCTAGGTTCTGGACGAGCAGGAGCTGGGTCTCCCTCGAAAGAATATGGAAGCAGGCTATTCCCGAAACGGTATGTACACATGAAGGTCCTGCAACAATATCCAGCGAACTAATCAATCTTCAGCGCACGCGAAATCCAAGCCCAAGAAGGCGTCTCGCCGTCTCTATGGGGTCCGCCGCCTTCCGGCAGCGGGCATTCCACGCCTTTGCGTGAGATCATCCCCGAATCGCCAGGCAGCGACAGCTTTCCCGACTTCGACGCGACCACCGCGCAGACTGGATTTGCGCCTTCGAGTCAAGGCGCTGCCAACTCGAGTCGACGCGCACGCGCAGGCACGGTACCTTCACGTTTCCCTCCGATTGGCACATCCAACGGTCTTGTTGGCTCGCAACCATCGTCTCGCCCTGGAAGCTCGCAAAACACACCACCGGGCAGCGTATATGGATCTGCCACTCCCAACTATGCCGATCAGCAAGCCACGTCTGGAGCATCCAACTCCAGCAGCCAGGCGCTGCTTTCAAGACTTCGGGCTGGGTCCATGCCGCAGCGAACCAATGCTCTCGGTGGAGGAAGCCCATTCGGTTCGTCAGTATTTGCCAGCAACTGGATGGCTGGCAGAGACAGGGCTAGCACACTTCAAAGCATCAGGTCTTCCGAAGGCCCTTCCTCGCCTGCGGACAACGACATACGCACGTTGGACTATTTGGGCCTGGTAGAAAGCCCACAGCAGCCGAGAGGTGGCTTGACCCATGCTGAAGCCAGTATGCTCGCAAGCCAGCAACGTCAAAGAGGAAATTCTGGATTTAACGTAGCCGACATGGCGGCACTCAACTCATTCTCAAAGAACCCTGCGAACAGGTTCCGCTCGTACTCAGTCAACGCCAAGGAGAAATACGCAGATGGCGAAGACGATGATGAGCTTGAGTATGAGCAGTTGCAACAGATGTACGGCAACGTCGGATCTGGTGCTCTACCAAGAGATGCGGCCGCCGCTCAAGCCGCGGCAATCCATGAGGCTGTCAGGCAACATAACCTCGACGTGCAGGCGTTTGCTACCTACGCAAGCTCGAACCGCCCAAGAGCTCGGACTGCTGGAGTGCTGGACTCTCCTGCGAACCGAACATTGAGGAACTATCTTCCTACGCCTTCCCGACTTGACAACAGCATTAGTGCATCCGATCTGCAAGGTAACGACGGCAATGATATCAACGGCCTCGCCAGTGCTGTTCAGGGCATGAACCTCGCTGGAAAATCTACATTCGACACCGGCCTCGAGGCTCCTATGGAATCGCCCACTCGCTCGTTGTGGCTGGGTAACATTCCCTCTTCGACAACAGTCTCGTCGCTGAACGTCATCTTCGGCCAGTTCGGCTCCATTGAGTTCGCGCGTGTTCTCACACACAAGAGCTGTGGCTTCGTCAACTTCGAGAACATCCAGAGCGCCATCACCGCCAAAGCCCAATGCAACGGCAAGGAGATCTTCCCTGGTTGTGGACCTATCCGTATTGGTTTCGCAAAGGAGCAGAGCGCATCCAACACGCCTGGAGCCAACGGGATGTACCCTTCACCCAGCCCAGACCCATTCGTGGCGAAGGGCGCTACCGCCTTGGGAGCCATTGGCCAAACAAGCAACAACATCAACGCCGAAACCGCCGCTGCGGCACTTGTCACCCCTGACCTACTCCAGCTGCGCGAGGAGGTGTCAACAATCGTTTCCCAGTTTGGCGCGTCTGCTGAGGAGCTGCCTCGCACTGAAGTCAACCTACAGAAAGCTATGAGCTACGACGGCTTTGCTGCCGAAGTGCCTCCCATTGGCGAGCCAAGTCACAGCAGGATCCACGACGCCCCTCGTCTGCGCGACATTCGCAAGCGCATCGACAACAACTCTTGCACACCTGTGGAGATTGAGGGCATTGCCATGGAAATGCTGCCGGAGATCGCGGAACTTGCTTCGGACTACCTAGGCAACACAGTTGTTCAGAAATTGTTTGAGCACTGTAGCGAAGACACCAAGGAAGCCATGCTTCAACAGATCGTTCCCCATCTTGCCGAGATTGGCGTACACAAGAACGGAACTTGGGCAGCGCAAAAGATCATCGACGTTGCTCGCACGCCTAGGCAAATGACCATGATCGCGGAATCCCTCAGACCACACGGCGTCAACCTCTTCCTCGATCAGTACGGCAACTATGTCATGCAGTGCTGCTTGCGCTTCCAATCGCCGCATAACGACTTCATCTTCGAGACCATGCTTAACAGGCTATGGGATGTCTCTCAAGGCAGATTCGGTGCTCGCGCGATGAGAGCTTGCCTCGAAAGTCACTTTGCAACTACCGATCAGAAGCGACTCATGGCTGCAGCCATCACCTTGCACAGTGTCCAGCTCGCCACCAACTCCAACGGCGCGCTGCTCCTGACTTGGTTCCTCGACACATGCACGTTCCCGCGTAGGCGATCCGTTCTCGCGCCCCGCCTGATCCCTCACCTCGTCCACCTCTGTACACACAAGGTTGCCTACCTGACCGTTCTAAAGATCATCAACCAGCGCAACGAACCCGAGGCCCGCGATAGTATCCTGCGAGCTCTGTTTGAAGACCAGACACTGCAAAGCATTGTCAGCGATCATGCTTGCGGTGCGACTTTCATCTTCAAGGTTCTGACCACACCATTCCTGGATGACAACATTCGTCCCGATTGCGTCGAGAGTGTTCGCAACGTTCTTGTCCGCCTCAAGGCACAGCCGTCTCAAGGATACAAGCGACTCATGGACGAGGTTGGACTTTCCACTCGTCACGGCAGCACACCGGTCAGCCACGACAGCCGCTCAAACTCCAAAAACCGAGCGATGAGTGGCCACATGCCTCAGCTCGACACCAACCAGAACGGATACCCGCGTCCGCCCTATCCCACAATGGCACCGCAGCAGCATCAACAGATGGATCCTGCCATGGGCGGCCACGGACTCCAGCGTACCATTAGCATGGACTCCACCTCCTTCGACCCTTACGCCCCTAACGGCCTCATGACGCCCCAGTACACCCACAGCCCGGCAATGTCCACGGCCGGCATCTCACCCATTAGCCAGCAACAACTCCAGTACCAACAAGCCCTGCTCGCCCAACAGCACCAACAAGTCCCACGACCCGCGGGCTTCTACAACAGCCCTGGAGCCGGCTACGGGAATGCCTCGCCCGCACCGCAACACCTTCAATACCAGGACCCTTACCGCCAGGGCAACCCGATGGTCCAGCAACCCCCGCCCGGCATGGCAGGTGGCTACCCGCCTCCTCAGCAGCAGGGCTATGGTCAGATGATGGGTGGTGGCTACGGGCAATACGGCGCCCCGCCACCACAGCCGCACTTCGTCCAGCAGGGAGGCGGCGGGGGCAGGAGGGGAAGGGTAGGCCGCTGAAGGAAGGATTGACATCAGTTGTGCCGCTCAATGCCCATCTGCGGCACACCTCGATCGAACCGCCATTGTTATCTCGAAAAGATCACAGACCCTCTGAGGAAAGGGGGGAAAACAACGCTTCATATACAAAACAGTAACGAGCCTTCGAAATCGCATTTGGCGCTTGTTGTATTCTTTATTTTCTGGTTCTTGTCTGTACTTCTTCATAACTTGGTGTTCTCAGCAATGGAATAGGGGGGGTTTTCAATTGTCGACTTCACAAAAGTAGGAGATGGGGAGTTTAGTGGAACTGCCGGAAATACGCACGATTGCATTTGGAGCTTTCACTTGTATTGGGCGTCACATGAAATACGAAAATCTTTTTTTTATCCTTTTGTCAGACTTCCTTCTGTCGTGTGTGTACTCGTTTCTTGCACCTCTGCTTTCATTCATGTGTTCTTTCCATACGTGTTTCCGTGTATTTTTGGTACTAAAAGACGCTTTTAATCTGTTCCAAAAGCATAAGGTATTCCCTATTTTGCACTCCACGTCATAACCGTCAAAGACTGAAATGATTTATCACGTGTTTTGTGTGTGAATATATGTAGTCATCGCATGAAGGAATGGAATCAAAGGAAGACATCTACCTGGCCTTCTCTTTTTCTTTTCTTTGTCGATCGTACAAGAGTTTTATTCCAGTAGTACAGGACATACATAGGTATCCTACCCCAAAAACCTCTTGATCTCCCCTCCCACACCCTCGAGATCGAGCAGGAAAGTATCGTGCCCGAACAGCGAGCGGTCCTCGCCCAGCTCGACGTGCGTCACGCTCCTGTTGCCCGCCCGCCGCAGCGTCTCTGCGATTTCGCGCTGTTGGAAGGCCGGGAAGAGGATGTCTGACGCTACGCCTAGGACTAGTGTGGGAGTGTCGCGCAGCGGCATGAGGCCTTTTACGAGGTCTTCGGGCGGGTCGCTGGAGACGGCGGAGGCGGATTGGGTCGGAGTGGCGGACGAGGAGGACATGATGTCGGCGCTGCTGGTTTCTTTCTCTTCGTAGGGTTGGTCGGGAAGCGTCAGGTTACAGGCACTGGCGTCGCTTGGGAGTTGATCCGCGGGGATGTTCAGGCGGCCAGAGTTCTCCTCGCGGCGCTTGAGAGTCGCTTCCTGCATTCCGCCGCCGAGGTCGAAGAGGTCCATTGCTTTGGAGATGTAGATCAGGCTGTTGGCGTCGTACTCTAGACACCACTTCTCGCCCGCGTGGTCTAGGTAGGTCTCGATCAAGAAGTCGGCGCACAGCGCTGGAGGTTTGCTGGGGTCTGCTCTTTGCCGGCCGAACCGCTTCTCCCACTCTGGGCCGGACCTATAGGTGATCGTGGCGATTTCGCGCGCGAGCTTCATTCCTGCGTGCGGAGGGATGGTCTCGTAGTAGTTTCCGCGTGTCTTCGACCAGGCCGCATCGTTCATCAGGACCTGGCGTTGGGTGTGGCGCATCGCGATGCTGTAGGGATGGCTGCGCGCACAGCCTGAGATTGAGACGACGCGGCCGACTCTGTCGGAAGCCATCACGCCCGCGGCCAGCGATTGCATACCACCCATGCTGCTGCCGACGCTTGCATACAATTTTTGGATTTTGAGGTGGTCCAGCAGCCTGAACTGGGCGCGTACCATGTCCTGCATGGTCAGGATCGGGAAGCTAGTACCGTAGTGCTTCTTGCTGATCGGGTCGATGCTGCCCGGGCCTGTACTTCCATAACAGCCACCCAGCACGTTTGTGCAAATCACAAAATACTTGTCCGTGTCGACAGGCGCGCCGGGTCCAATGAATTTCTCCCACCAGCCGGGTTTGGGGTTCGCTTCCGTGCTCTTTGCATGGCTGCTTGCTGAAAGGCCCGTGTGGATCAGGATGGCATTGCTCTTGTCTGCATTCAATGTTCCCCAAGTCTCGTATGCAATGTCGAATGAGGGTAGCACTCCGCCCCAGTCTAGGAGGATGGGTTCATCGCTGTGGAACTTTTGGTGCGCGCCGGCGGTATATGAAGGCTCGGGACCGGAGAGAGATCGTTTGCTAGTGAGAGTCTTTGTTCTGTTTTCCAGGTTGTCAAGGCATGGGAAAGAGAGAGGCGGGTTGGAGGACGGAGGGTTTATGGGCTCGTTCTCGGGTATGGGCTTCTGGGCTGCTGCTTGGGAGGATAGACGCGCATTGCTAGAGATGAAACGGGTGCGAGGATTGGTCCTTCGGGCGGAGCGGACAATGCTGCGCGAGACAGCGGCTAGAGGTTTGGTTGTGCTCATGTTGGGTGATTTGGTTTGTTTGGAAAGAAGGTAAACCTTCACGGACAAGGAATAATAATAATCAAAGAGATGCCTCGGATTTGTAAGGCAAGGTTCCCGTTGAATGGCATGCGAAGTCGGCGAGCTGTCACGCAATCCAAACATGTGGGGCCGCCGTTGAATCAGCATGACATAGCGTGTACAGGTGAACATCACCAAATCCTCGTCTTGTTCTACTGGCATCATCTGCTGTCCCACTGCATATCAGTCATTCTTTTGATCGATGGGAGCGCAGGAACACAGCAACGATTACCCGCCACCGAATCTATCACGCACTATGTACTCGTTTTCGACTCCAAGCGATACGATGACTAGGTAAGCTATTCAGTTCAGTTCAGAGGGATCAATGATAGTCGAAACTGGAAGTATCTCCAGCATTGTGTATCTTCTTGACAGCTAAGCGTAGGTTTGGTGATGCAACTCAGAACTCGTCTCGTCGTTTGCTTCGATAGATCATTGCTGATAGTATCTTCAATCGCGTAGTATTCACAATGGTTATCAGATTGGAATGACATTAATCCGGAACATGATTGAAGTTAGGTATTTCCAACCTCTGCTCGTGCCTGCCATGCGAGGCAAATGAAGCAACTAAACAACCTGGAAGTCAGGTGCCGATCACGTGTGTGCAAACGAGTGTGTGCAACCACGTGCTTCGCAGGCAACAGCGCCTGCCCACAGCTTCACTCTATATAAAGCCCCAACTTCTTCCATCACACAACATCAACATCAACAGCACACCACGCGAATACGCCAATCGACTACACATCGCAGCAACAACCTAACTTATCAACCCTGGATACCATGGCCTACTCTCAGAAGCCTGCTGGATCTGGCGGTGGCTGAATCAAGCACTCTGCTCGCCGAGCTCAGAGGCTCACAACACAGCAATACCACCTAAACCAAACCAAACCAAGCCAATCAAACAATCAAACGACAAACCGCCGTCTCCGTCAAAATGACTTCTCCAGCCATCCCAGCCTCTTTCTCGTCAATCCCAGGCGAACTCCGCAACAACATCTACCACCACTTCTTCGAGAGCATCTTCCACGACCAAAACCTCACCAGCGACGCCGTCTGCCGCCGCGTCGAATCCCTCAAACCCGCCCTCGTCCTCCTCGCAACCTCCCGCGGAGTCCGCCAAGAAGCGACCCCGATCTTCTGGCGCGACCACGTTCTGCGCTGCCACTGGGGCTTCGGCGCCACCAGCAACGACGACGCCCGCATGGCCTCGTTCGCCAACGCCGCTCGCAAACACACCCTCGACGTCGACATCACCTTCCAGAAACGCCACCTCGACACTTCCAGCTTGGGCACCAACGTCGCCTGGCTCGCTCTCCTTTCGACCTTCGACATGTCAGTCTCGCAGAGCGTCGAGACCGCCCGAGAGGCCCAGGAGGCGTGGCAGGCCGGCCATGACCGTGAGGGTGGCATCGTTTCCAAGAGACTGGTGCACGTTGGCTCGCGTCAGAACGCCGTCACTATGAAGTACACTTACCATTCGAGAGACTACAACTATGTCATGCTTCGCGGCTACCTGGCGATGCTGGACTGGGACCACATCTTCGCCACGGCGAAGGCGAACGCGGCGTTGTCTTCGGTGGGCGGGTGCGCGGGCGAATGCACCGAGGATCAGATCAATCCGCCGGGCGTTGACGCTCCGGTTGGAGTGGTCGAGTGAAAGCCACTATGGCTCAGATCAGTCCATGGAACACAGATGTCGATGTGAAGGGTGACAGGGGATTGCTAGTTTCAGTCACTAGACCGCCTATGATCAACCCGAAATACAAACAAGTTCACCTCAGAAATCCTTCCTTCGCACTCAAACGATGATGTAGACTTACATGTACAATTGTTCTCACACCGGCAAACCTCCCGCTCCAATCAACTCCTCGCCGGATCAATAACATCCCCCAACCCCTTCCAAAAGACACTGTTGACCCTCAAAAGCGCAAACTGCAACACTGGGAATGAAGTCGCCCTCAACCTCAGCAGATTCCGCGCTTCGTCCAAACCCGTCCTGCACTCCTCGCGCTCCGAGTCCGAAGTGGCAGTCGCGTGCAGAAGCAGCCAGAGGTTGCACATGGTCGCCCAGCCACCTGTACACCCTGTATTGCCGTCAGCTCCTGATAGTAGTAGGTATCGTTGCGTGGAAGTGAAGGGCGCTGGGAAAAGATGTGGTGCTGCTTACAAAAAGGCCAAAACGCGCGTATCTGCCTATCGCTGATGTCCCGCGCAAAGTCTGTGAAGCGGTTCGCTGCGCTTTTCGCTGCCAGGCGGTAGTGCGTGTAGGCTTCTGTTTCCGCTTCTGTGACGCTGCTGGTGGTGGGTTGAGATGAGGATCTTGTGTTGAAGGTGCAGAAGGGGCGGTAGATTGATCGGATGATCAATGTGCGGGTGTAGTGGGATGCTAGTTGGAGGGGGGCTGTGTTGTCGACTTGTTGGCCGCGGGAGGAAGAGGAGGAGTTGGAACTGTTGATGTTGTTGTTGTTGTGTGATTGCCAGTCGTTGAGTCGCTCCATCAAGGGCTGGGCGGTGCGCATTGTTTGGAGGAAGTCTTGGCTTAGGGTTTGGACTGCCTTGAGGGAGCTTGGAATGATTCTGGTCAGCTGCGGTTACCTATGCTTATCTTGTGAGGGCTTTTCGCATTTCGTAGACTCACAAGAGGCGTTTCGTGACTTCCCTCAAAATGTCAGTCAGCTTGCTCATTTCGATTGCCAGATTCGCGTGTCCGGACTGTATCTCTTGGGAGGAGAAGTCTTCCAGCTGTAAGTCAGACACCAGCCAGTCATCTTCCGAAATGCAGCTCTGCCGGCCGCTCACTGCCGAGTTCCATGAGTCTGCGAATCTCAGGCTCCATGAAAGCCTCTTGCGCAAGCATCTCTCCGATGCGGGTATTGGCCACCGCGTTGCATCGTAATACAATCCTAACGCTTGGGCAACGGTGTTAGCGTCGCTGAGCAGTGACTGCCTGGCCTCAAAGTTTGGCTTAAGGATGTCGTTTGGTGGTGATGTGACGAGTATAAGCATTGCTTGTAGGAGACTGATGGACGGTTGTCTGTCCTCTTTATGGACACGACGCATGACAAAGCCCCACAACTTATCCAGAGGTGGAGGGTCATATACTGTTTGTATACAGAGATAATCATCGAAAGCAGTGAAGCCCTGGGCGATATAGTAGACCGCTGCTAGCAAAATCGGCGCCGAGGTCATGGTGACGATTGAGTCGCTTTCCGGGAGTAACGGTAATTGAGGAGTTATGAATTGGTCGTATCTGAGAAAACTTGTCAGAGTAAGCCCAAGTCTGTCAGCGCCGGTACTTACAAAGATATCAAGCGTTCACCGATCGAGCGAGGAACGATATCGTCCAACTCTGCACGCGAAGGCGCCCTTCCAAGCGTGTGAGACTCAGTATGCAAATCATCGCCAATGTCCTGGAGGAATTGTATGGGCAATTGGCCAGCATCTATCGACCGCACCGTGAGCTTCTTGAACGGGAAGACAGATTGCTGGTTGAACTTGTATAAGCGGAGGAGGTAGGGGTCCATGTCGCCAGTGAGTCCACAGTATCGTCCTGTCTGGATAGGGAGATGTTCGGGCGTTTCGAAGGCTTCCATGCCCTCCATTAGTTGGGAGGGTGAATTGATCCAGTCAGCGAATGGATAGAAAGCGGCGCTTGGGGCCTGCGGTACTGCATGACTGCCGTCCTGTGCTTCATCTGGCAACATGTTGCTGTCGTCGAGATCGGGGAAAGATTCTATATCGTGTGACTGGAATGTGGCATCAAATGCCTGTGGATCCATTGCTGGAGGAGTACTGTTGTTCTGCATGCCCGATAAGAGTGAGCCACCACCGCCCAACCCAGTTCCATCGTAGTCAGGACGGACGGGCGCCCCTACTGACGTTACGTTATCATCAGTATCGTTAATGGGTACACGCTTTTTCCTTGTTGAGGAGCTGCTATTGAAGGTGCATTGGCGTTTGTAATACGAGCACAGTTGACACGGCGCGCCCCCTTCGATTCGGCATGCACTCTTCCGTGATCGGCAAAAGTCACAGGCTCGTTGGGACTTGCTCATGTAACGCCGCGAAAGCATGCTCTGGGCATTGCTTGTGCTGGTGGCGTCCATGTTTGAAAGTGTTATCCGGTCTCCACTGAATTCATCCTGTGGTTACCTAGAACGAGGGAAGTTATGCGAAGTCGGAGTCGCGAAGATCTGATCACGACACTCACACCGCCGTGCTGGAGGATGTATATCTCAGACCGGTACCATGATAGAACCGGTGTCATATACCTGTGCCGCTCTTCGAACTTTCCGTTCTTTGAAACTCGAGCCAAACCCCTGCAACGACAGAGGTTCATAACACTAACTCCAACCCTACTTGTGATTGCTTCTACTATTATCGATCGTAGCATCTTTTGCTTTACATTTATACAAATAAAAAGCTAAAAATCAATACAAAACTATATTTACTCATGTCTATTCTTTCTCAACATGAGTAGTGGTAAAGGGTTAGTATTAGGGTTATAGACCCCTGTCGTTACAGGGGTTTGAGTCAACAGATTCGAAAGCCGCAAGTTTGAAGCGCGGCACAGGTATATGACACCGGTTCTACTTTAGACTCCCTTTCCTTGTCGCCGTCGTTGCTATACCATCAATATTTCATCGAACTCCAGAGGTTACAAGGACGAAAGCTTTCCACCTCATCTTATCTTTCAGATGTCTTCCACCAACCGAAGTCAGCTGCTACGAGACCCGGGTGGACCTGAGGGTACATGTAGTCCTTGGGTTGTACTGTACGGCGTCAAACGCCACAGTGTAAATAACATACGCTTGTAATGAGCCAGTGAGCATGAAAGCATACCTTACCTACATGTACCTATTGACCCTCAGTCCTCAGACGAGCGCGTCCCGAATGAAGTCAGAAGATCGTTGTCTTGGCGCCGGCCGTTTGGGAGCGCGCGCGCCTCTCCTGTGAACTTCCATCGCCCCACTCTTGCCGCCTTGGACGCCAGGCTTCCTCGACGTCCTCCCGTGTCACGACCATTTCGCATTGGCTCTCACCGTGCTGCTGGCTGAAATACACTACGCTCGTGCCATCACCAGACGGTAAGTCGCCTTGCGCGCAAACGCTTTATCAGGAGAAATTCCGCCGCAAAAGTGCAAGGTATCTTTCCTTTACCATCAATCCTCCTCACACTCAATCAACTATTCACCACAACGACCTTCAACAAGATGGCAACCATCAACATGCCGCCGCTACCGGTTTCTCACCAACAATTCATCGAGCACGTCGCTGCCCACCCCTCGACACCTATTCCTGAGCTTCTTGTGCCGTTTCAACAGTACGAAAACGAGCTACGCAAAGTGTTCGCGCAGCAGCCTGAGCATGCCGCTGCGAAACAATGCAGCGTTGTCCCAGTCTTTGGTGGACACGAGCAGCATGTCAAAATCCGTGCCCGAGATCTCGCCCTTGAGTCGGACAAAGTCAAAGAATCTTACATCATGCCGCTGAATCCTGGCGAGCGAAAGCCTGACGGCGAATTGGCGATTGCAAAGTCCTTGCAGGATTTCAAGACAAATCTTAACCTGTTCTCCGAGTCTTCACTCGTGGATCTGAACTGGGACAACGTTGTGGTCGCTGGATCTGCTGTGGTCACATCTCTTCTGTCTGTCCCCAAGGAACATGCCCACTCCAAGAGAAGTCTCCGACGATACTACCACGAAATTGTTGCGCCAGCTTCCGATGTGGACCTCTTCCTCTACGGTTTGACAGAAGAACAGGCTGTCGAGAAAATCAAGGAGATTGAAAAGAACGTCCGAGATGCGCTTCTCGTCGAGACCACATCAATCCGGACCAAAAACACCATCACTATCGCCAGTCAACACCCAGTTCGTCATGTTCAGATTGTGCTGCGCATCTACAAGTCCATTACCGAGATCCTGACTGGATTCGACGTGGACTGCAGCTGCGGTGCGTACGACGGCAAGCAAGTTTGGGCAAGCCCAAGGGCTCTTGCGGCGTACATGACCCAGACGAACACGCTTGACCTGTCTCGCCGCTCTCCTTCATACGAGAACCGCTTGTCCAAGTATCGACACAGGAACTTCGAAGTGAGATTCCCAGAGCTTGACCGGAGCCGTGTTGACCCGACCATCTATGAGCGCAGCTTTTCGCGTACCGAAGGCCTCGCGCGTCTTCTAATCTTGGAGAAACTACCCAAGACTTCTGAGCGAGAAGCGTACATTGATCAACGAAGACTGGAGAGAGGCCGGCCAGCTGCCGACCGCTCGCGTATGGAGCTCAGACTTACCCGTGGAAACATCAAAGACAAATGGGAAGATGAAGTAGCAGAATGGGTGGATGCTGATGAGGTGTCGAACTACCACACTTTCACCGTACCATACGGACCGAAGTTTCATGCGCGAAAGATCGAAAAGCTACTATACACAAAGGATCTGCGTACGTTCGGTGGTACCTTTCTGGCTGTATGCAAAAACGCTGACGCTTACGAATAGTACTCAACGCGGAGTGGAACCGGAAAGATCGTGAAGTCAATCTCCACCGTCACCCTGCTTTCTTTGGGTCTGTGAACGACGTGATCGGGGACTGTTGTGGCGACTGCCCTGCTCCTGTCACGATCGAAGAAGAAGAAGCTGCCGAGCAAGAGAGCAAGATCTATGTATCTGGTCCGGTCAGGTTCATGAAAGATGATTGCGGCAGACAGACAATCGGCAGCTTCAACCCTCTCAGCCCCGAACAATACACCGACATGGCTTATGTCGGCAATACTCAGCTTCTCTGCCAGGCGATCGTCGACCAAGACCTGCACTACGTTGAACAGTGGCTTCGTCAAGAGGGCAATAACCCGAGCACCCGTGATCACACTGGCAGATGTCCGTTGCACCTCGCAGTGGCATCGTCTAGCCTGGAGATTGTTCAGTGCCTCATCGACCACGGTGCCCGGCTGGTTGCTCGTCTCGTTGACGGCAAGACTGCTCTCCACCTGGCTTGTCTTCGTGGCGACCCCCGAATGGTCGCAGCTCTTCTCAAGAAAAGCGAATCAAACGAGGAAGAGGAAGCTAATAAGACCGATGCAAAGCGTAAACTTCGCTTAGCGGCCAAAGAGACGCAAAGCGCAGAGGACAGCTCAATGCCACCCATGCATGATTCTACGTTCGAAGTCGTTGACGAGGTTGATGCCGAGCCAGATGTTGATGCTATGACAGACGGCTCCATGGTGAACATCAAGTCGTCAGAGACCAACGCAGAAGAGAAGCTGGACGTGCAAGACGATAACAGTCCGGACGTTTACGACGTGAACGTGCTGACATGGGACACGCCAACTTCTCCACTGCACCTCGCTATTCTCACTGGACATCTGGATGTGGTCCAGTGTCTTGTCGAAGACTTTGGTGCAAACGTTCTCTTGCCAATGATCGTGCCTTCTCCTTATGGTCGTGGAATCACGGGACACGTGCTGCTCACGCTTACATTGGCAACCAAGTTGCCACTCGACAAAGCCAAGGATATGACTTGTCTTCTGTTCAAGCTCGGAGCCTCCTGCGCTCAAGCGGATTTCAACCGCAAGACAGCACTCGAATACTGTGTCGCAAGCGCACCGGATCTCTTGCAAACCTATCTCGACGCAGACCCTACCGGCGCCGCCAGAGCACTCCGAAACGTCACTGTGCAAGGTTCGAGATACAATGCGCAGTTTGGCAGCCCGTTGATGACCGCAATATCAAACGAGGACAATGAGACAGCTCTGCGCCTGCTCAGTGCAGGTGCGAGAGCAGACATTCCACTTGAAGCCTACTTGAAGGGTGTCGAAGGTGCGAGCAAGCATCAGTTCGAAGAGTCAGTGCAACAGCCTGTGATCTTTGCAGTAGAGGAAGATATGCCGTCCCTCGCCGCCGCGCTTGTCGAGCAACATGGAATAGATTGCAACACCATGACCAACAGCGCCTGGCGAGCTGTGCACGACTCGCGGGACCGTTATCACATCGGTGAAACCTTGCTTGACCTTGTACAAAACAAGGTGAAGCAGCTGCGGGAGTGGAAGTACGAGAAGCCGAAGTGTTTGCCACCGCATCCACTCAAAGACGACAACGAATACCTCAGCAAATACCCCGTCGGATCCTATCAGTTTTGGTCTGCTGGTAAGCAGCTCAAATGGGCGAAGGAAACGTACAATCGTGAGTGGGAGTCACATGTCCAGGAGGCTCGGAGGATTTCAGACGATGAAGAAACCGGCGTGGAAGAGAAGCAAGCGGCTATCTACGACATGCTCGACCAGTTCCGAAAACTCGAAACTCTTCTCAAACAACGATCAGCGAAATCCTTTAAAGAGCTCCATCCTGAAGTTAGGGAGCGTGAGGTTCAGCGACAGCATAGCTACGGCTGCTACGAACCATCTCCCACAGAGCCTTTCGAAGTGAAATTTGACTTTAACACGCCCGACAATGATATTGACGAGGTTCGAGAGAGATACGTCCGTCTGTTCAATGCTACTTGGCAAGGAGACGTCAAAGCAATCAAGGAACTCACGATAATCCCTTGGACCAATGCAGGAGGAGAGCAATGTCCACCGCTGCGAATCCACGTACTTGACAATGACAAGGCTTCGCCACTCTCGATTGCTGTACTCAACGGCCGACTTGATATCGCCAGATTGATTATGAGAATCGCAGAGACTCAATACGCGCCTCCTCCACCTCCGGGTGCACGCCAATATCATATCGACAACGATACTGACGGCGAAGACGACGATGGCGACAGCGACAGCGTCGACACTGAAGTACGCATCACTTCAGAAGCCATCAACGACCAGCTGACAATCGAGGATATTGGCATGGTGTCGCTGTTCCAGAAGACCGAAGTAAAACCTGAGACTATGTTGTACTGGAGTAACATGAGAGTGAACCCATATCATGTCTCCGCGCCACCGATGTTTGAACCGGGCAATCTGATCGAGGACGCTTTACTTCGCGACGAAAACCCGCGGCTTCTTCCTTTCCTGCTAGACCTGTCCGAGGAGACCGCAACAAAGATCGAAGGCTCGATTGCGGCAGACAGACCCGTAGCCCAAGGTCACATCAACATGCGACGAGCACTTATGTTTGCAAAGCCTTACATGTTGGCAGAACTCATGAAGCGCACGGCTGTGGGTGTGTCGATCGACAAACTTGCAAAAGACCACAAGGCCAACGACACTACGGAGAAATCCAAGTACTATCAAGGTCTCAACGTGCATGGCAAGAAACGAAAAGACTGGGCCGACGCCGGAAGGAATAGCGCTGGCATGGATGAGCCTGGCCCGCAAACGCCACCGCTTCTGATCGCCGCCTATCACGGAACTCTTGATCACGTCGAGTGGTTTATGAGCGACGCCCCGTTGCGATGCTACACGCAATTCGCAGAGACTTACCGGGACGACAAGAGGCTGCAGAGACTCTCGAAAGTCCCAGGTGGCTTCGAGGCTATGGTGAAGAAGTTCATGAATATCCGCTCGCAACTGGCCATACACTGTTGTGTCGCACGCCGCCAGACCACTGACTCCCTGGAGATGCTCAAGTATCTCGTCAAGGTCATGCCAGGCGCGGTGGAAGCCAGATCCGCTGAAGGAATGACGCCTCTTCTCCTCGCATATCGTACGCACAATCTCGAGGCTGTGAATATCCTGCTGGAAGCTGGTGCCGACCAGACCGTCCGTGACAAAGAAGGGATGAATCTTCTGCACCACATCACGGCGACCACGGCCGCCTCTGTGGTGGACCTCGACCATATTCGCAATCTGATCGAGACAATAGACAAGCGACTAATCTCCGGCATGTGTCTCCAAAGGTGCTCTAGGACTCCCGGCTCTCTCACGCCTCTTGCCCTTACAGTTACGCAGCACTATGCATCGAACGAAACCAGAGTCGACATGGCGCGCCTGATTCTGGAATATAGCCACGGCGCCGAGCTCGAGCTGCTCAACGGCGAAGGCCACACCCCCCTGCACGTCGTGGCCCGGACGGAACCGACACAAATCCGCCACCACCACTTCAAGCTCGCCTCAGTCATCGCCGAACATCGGCCCCATCTCGTGGCTTGGGAAAATGCAACCGGCCACTCGCCGCTCGAGATGGTCGAAGACAAGAACCTGGCGCGCAAGTGCTCGGAGCCCGACCACAGGCCGTCCAAGCGCTCGAGAATGCGATACGGATACGGAGCTCAGAATTCGATCGTGGACGCCAAGCCGGAGTCGTTCATCAGGCCTACGATCGACGCTGAGAAAGCTCTCGAAGACCTTGACACTAACCTCGATTGTGATATCAGGGTCAGCACTTCGCAAAGAGTCGAGCGACTTGAGAAATTGCTTCGGGACACGCAGGCGAAGCTCGACGCAGAGGGCAAGGGCAAGCGTAGACTTGTGACTTTGAACGAGGCATCGGAAGTTGCGCGAAGACTGGCTGCCGTTCAGAGGCAGCGTGTTGAGAAGATTGAGCGGGCAGGGGATGGAGAACATGAAGACGTGGAGCAAGACTCGTCAATCAACGAGGTCGAAGAGTGGCTGAGCAACCCGAAGAATTGTTCTGGTCCTTTGCAGTAGGGCAGTATGAGATTGCCGTTGCAAGTCTGCCCAGAACGACTATGTAATAACTTGTTTCCATCAATGGTATCACAATGTTACACTATTGTTACAAAACGCTCACTGTTACTACAAAACGCTGGAGCGCTACTGAAATGTATGATCAGTGAGTTCGACACAGCGCCAACTTCTTACCACTTGGCGCGCTGAACCGTCTGCTTGAAATCACTTGCTGCACATTCGTTAGCTTGACCTTCCGTAACACCGCCAGAGATCAAAAACTTACCAAACCCGTTCATCGAAGAACACTCACTCCCATCCCTCTTCGCCTCAGCTTCCGGCAACCACCCCCTAATCTGCTCCAACCGATTATGATTACTAGGATGCGTACTCATGAACTGAGGAGGCGAGTTCTGCTCCTCCTTCTCCATCCTCGCCCACAACTCCATCGCAGCCTCGGGCCTATAACAGCTCTCCGACATCATAAGCAGCCCAATATAATCCGCCTCCGACTCCTGGCTGCGCGACCCAGGCCTCGTGAAAGCAAACTCGGTCAGCAAGTTCCCAATCCCCGGATCAATGCCAATAAGCAAGAACCCAGCCATCACAACCCCAAGCAAGATATTAGACTTGGACATGCGCTCCGCAGCATGGTGCGCGACATTATGCGCAATCTCGTGCCCGAGAACAGCCGCCAAGCCGTCGTCGTCCTGGCAAATATCCAAAATCCCACTGAAGACAAACACTTTCCCTCCCGGGATGACAAACGCGTTCTTCATCGGGTCGTCGATAACGTGCACCTCCCACTCCTCATCTTGCAGACCCGAGTGCGGGATCAAGCGATCGAGCACGCGCCGCACCATGCGGGATTTGGGGTGGTAGGCGGGCAGCAGCTTGTTGCCAAACTCCTGCATGGTCTGCTGGAACATCATCTGGCCCGCTTCGGCTTCCTTTTGGGGCCCGACGATGTTGAAGCGCCGCCTGTGGGAGACGGGGACTTCTTCGAGGTTGTAGATGTAGACTCCTCCCACTGTTCCGCCGATTCCGGCTACATGGTAATAAAACCGCGGGTGTTGGGCCCATCGCCGGAAGAGACTGCTGGTTGCTTTGAAACGTTGGTAGTTGAGGGGTTGACGGTAGCCGCGGGTCTGCTGGTGTTGGTGTTGTGTTCGTCTCCAGGTTGTTTGCCAGCGGGTTTGCGAGGTGTTTGATGAGAAGGCTTGTTGTATGGGTTGGTGTGGGGATTTGTTTAGGAGAGATCGCGTTGATGATGCGAGCTGTGGTTTAGTGAAGGCGCGCATGGCGAATGGTAGTGAGGACATGATGTGTGGGTGGTACATGGCGACGGCGAGGAGAACAGTTGTATTTGTTATGAATCGCGCTTCACTTCACACGTCCGAGGCTGTCAACTCGTTCCGATCACGATGAGCTCATGCTTACCAGATTGGGATTGATCGGTTGAACGGTCAGACCGGAAGCTGGAACTTTATTTCGCTGACTAACCGATGTTGACTAACGTAATATGTCTCTAGCGTCTATCGATCAGAACGCCATTCCTGTGAGGCGGATCACTACTCCATTCCCCGTTGTCCGTAAGTTCGTAACCGATCATAGCAAATCGAAGCCGTGTACCACCACTCTACGATGCCCAGCGATAATCCTAACCCTCCATCCATCCTTCGCAGTCGCATCCGGATCACCTCATGGACACCATTTCTGCTTCGAGCAGACGAGCACTGGTCAGCACCTCAGCTTCTGACTGTAGTCGTTGCTCGGAGATATATTTAACATGATAGCAATGAGTAATAAAGCCGAGATCAACCATTCATCAAGCGTTGTAGTTGTATGCGCCTGGCATGGGGAAGCCGCTGTGATCCTCGGGGTGATCCTTCTCGACTTCCTCGTCCGCACCGGGCACATCTTCGTCTTCGTTGGCAGCCTTGACGCCGTTCTCACTTGAAACCTGGGCTCTGCAGAGCGGGCAGCTGTCGTTGTTCTTGAGCCACTCAAGGATGCATGCACCCTCGCAGAAGATGTGCTTGCATGGCAGCTCGACGACCAGCTGCTCGTCCTTGAATAGTTCACAGCAGACCGTACACTGCACATCGTCGTCGACTTTGAGAGTGGCGTACTTGGAGACTTGCAATGAATCGATAGTAGCTTGTGGGGTAGGGCGCGGCACGACATCGCCGTTAGGATCGTTGGCTTCATCCCATGGCTCAAACCCACCATCGGATCTCCCTCCATCCTCCTGCATGTCGTCAAACAGGAGGTTCCACTCGCGCTCGTCAAACTGCTCGTATTCGTACCTCAGAAGTGCGCGGCGTGGAGCGAGGCGGCCGTAGAAGTCCAGGAGGTTGACGAAGCTGGCGACTTGCAGGAAGTTTTCGACTTCGGCACGGAGGCCCTGGTGCTCTTTCATCAGATCGACGCCAACGCAGGCAGGGCAAATGGCGCGCATGTCGGTCTTTGTGGTAGGGACGGTGTAGTCCTTGACCATTCCGTGAAGCGAATCGATGGAAACGAGGAAGCCTGCATCGCAACCCGCTAAGCACACGCCTTTGTGCAGAACCCGACGAACGTAATTGCCGGTTGGAGCGACAGTGAAACTAATCTCGGACATATTTTGGAAGACGCTCAGGCGAAGCCCCTTCGTGAAGAGCTCAGTCTCAAGAGTAAGAAAGAGCCCTGGAGCAGGCGTGACGTGACCGGAAGGCAGGTTCGCGACGAGCTGGTTGCCATACAGCTGGTATGACATGGTGCTATCATCTGGATGTGATTTGTACTCCAAGCCGAGGATGTGAATGTCCGTGATGTTGCCGCTGAGATCCTTCATGATGTGGGTAACGAGTGAGATGTTGCGTCCGACGGTCAACAATGGATTGATGGCTTTGGAGCTACCCTCGTTGCTGCCGTTTGGTACTGGGGAAAGGCTCGCATCTTCGATGTGCTCGGCGCGAGCTTCGTCGTCGTCGTGCTCGTCCTCTTGATCATCTTCGTCACCCTCGTCTTCGTCGTCTTCGTCGTCTTCGTCGTCATCTTCTGGCTCGCTGTCTGAGAGGGGGTGGCAAGGGCAACGGTAGTAGAGCATGATCAAGCTACCGACACTGACGTCCGCCAGCGCCGCGTTCTGTTTCTGGGTGAGACCCTGGATGGAAGCCATCTCGGCGTTTGTTCGAGGGGTGATGTGGCGGGTGCTTGTGAGTTCGAGTGAGAGATGCGCGTTGTTCGAAATGCGCAGCGTCGCAGGTGTGCGCGCACAGTAGAGGCCGCACCGAATTGGGCGACGTAATTTCAAGTGGTAGGGTAGTGATGGCTTGGGGACGTTGTTGCTACGGTCGAGGAAAAGCGAAAGAAGATAGCTTACCGTCAACGGTGTATGCAAAGATGCAGTGATGGCGTGCCGAAGAAAGGTTGCTCAAGGTTTGTCGAGGAGCGAAATGCGCTTGTGGGCGCTCGAAGCAATAGGCCGAGAGTGTGATTTCTTCGGTTATCAAATGGACGTCGTGAGATTGGCTGGTGGTGGTGAAAGTCTTTGGGTACCTAGCAGAGCATGTGGCGTTTACTTTAGCTTTGAGCGCGCCAAGGGGCGGCTACAAGTGAAGGCATGTGAAGATTAAATCCCAGTGAAGAAGGAGTTGTGGCGATATTGCGGAACGCGGGCCGGTTGACCTTTCACTTGCGTTGCGACCAAGGGACCGATCCCATGCGCAAAGCATGGCAGAGTTACCGTATGGAGGTGTTCTAAAAGCCAGCAGAGGAATAAGTATTCAATAACATACCCAACAAGCATTTACCAGTACAGAATAGTCTATCATCATAGCGCACCAAGCTCCTTGAGTTTGGAGATCATACCGTCAACATCCTCCACCTTGCCACCGCCCTGCCTAGGTGCAGGCTCGGTGACCTTGACGGTTTTCAGGCGCTGTGTAAGGTCGATGCCATATTCCTCCATCTTCTTCTTGACCAGAGGCTTCTTCTTCGCCTTCATGATGTTGGGCAAGCTGGCGTATCGCGGCTCGTTCAGCCTCAGATCGGTGGTGATGACCATGGGCAGCTTAGCCTTGACCGTCTCCACGCCGCCGTCGACCTCGCATGTGACCGTGAGCTCATCGCCGTTCAACTCGACCTTGCTTGCCTGAGTCGCCTGTGACCAGCCCAAGAGACCTGCCAGCATCTGTCCAGTTTGTTGCGCGTCGTCATCGATGCTCTGCTTGCCCAGAATGACCAAGTTGCGGTTCTCCTCCTGGACGACCTTTTGCAGCAGCTTGGCGACTGCCAACGGCTCGATCTCTTGCTTCTCTTCCACTACGTGAATGCCGCGGTCGGCGCCCATGGCCATGGCGGTGCGCAGGATGTCCTGCGACTTTGTCGGTCCGGCGGAGAAAGCGAGGATGTCTTCGACAGGGTTTTTGCGCTCGCGCATGCGGACGGCTTCTTCGATTGAGAGCTCATCGAAAGGGTTCATACTGTGCTTGACACCCTGGGTCTCGACGGCGGTGTTGGCCTTGTTGACACGCGGTTTGACCTGAGCCATGTGTTAGCCATGGTGTACGACCATTGCAAGGGCTGCTTTGAGCCGACGACTCATCGCGAGGCATGAGAGCGAGCTGCACTTACGGCATAGTCAATGACCCGCTTCACGGGTACCAGGATCCTGAGTCCAGTCATGGTTGCAAATAGTAGTGAGATTGGAGAATCTTGGTGCTCTTGCTGCAAGACAAGATCGTTGGACACAGCCGTCGGGCGGCTTAAGAACCTCGGCTTGCCGTTCGGTCAAAGTTCAATATGGCCGGCGAGCTTAACATGACGATGTTTTCCGAATCCCGAATTAACGACCAATAGACGTATTACTGCTGGGGAGACATGTTGTACTGTCAAGTAATAAGGCTATATGAATGTTCGGTACACTGTCTGCGCAGACATTAGATCAACAGGCAACAATGGGTGCTCTGAGATCGACGAGCTCATGATACACCTTTCCACGGAAGGGTGGACCGATCCACAGCCATTACATGCATGCAGTACTATGTATATATGGATATATGGCTTACACGACATTCTGAGGATGAAATCAAATCGACAATTGACGTACCGCATAACAGACTTCAGGACAGACGAGTTCACAAGACAAAAGTGATTGCAAGTGTGGAAAGAGGACGCACGACATCTCTTCGCAGTATCCACTAAAACTACACTTAATACAATTTGATGGAATTGAATTGTTGCGACATGCATAGCTAAATGCATATCATTTCTGAGGTGCGTGTGAAAATCCCTCCATTCAGTTCAGGCGCACCACACCGTCACTCCAAGCATACCTGGTAGGTTGTAGCCAATACTGGCGTTAAGTACGAGACATTGCTAGAAAAGAAGTGTGCCAGTCGGTGCAGAGCTGGATTCGCATAACTTCGTGAACCGCTTAAGCGGCGGCGGTCGGGGCCTCGACGCTGCCAGAGCCCTCAGCAGTGCTCGGCTGGGCGTCAGTCTCGGCGGCACCATCGATGGGCGCGTTAGGGTCCTCGTCCTCCTTGCCAGGGCTGTCAATAGCAACCTTGACGGCGATCTCGCGACCCTCGATCTCCTTGCCGTTCATATCGGCGCAGGCCTTCTGCTGAACCTCCTCAGTGGGAAGAGTAACAAAACCGAAGCCGCGGCCCTTGCGAGGCTCGTTGCGGGCCTGGAGCTTGCGGATCATAAACTTGGGGATAGGACGGAGAGCAATCTTGGCGGAAGTCGGCTGGTACTCGGCGAAGATCTCGAGGAGCTGGACATATGAGTTAGCATGATGCTGTCGTCGTGTGAGACGAGTATCGACATACCTTCTCCTCGCGGAGGTCGTAAGGAAGGTTGGCGACCATGATCTTGGTCTTGCTGGGAACGCCATCCTCGGGAGGACCGCGCTGCTTGCGGGGGCGGTTGGCGTTGGCCTTGCCGTCGACAGTGATGCCGTCCTCGCCAGTGGTGGCGGTCAGGGCCTCGTTGGTGGTCTCAGTAAGAGGAGCAGCCTGGCCAGGGACGTTGGTAGGAGTGCCGTTGGTGGCATCCTCGCCCTCGGTAGTGCCCTCGGCGGCCTGACCCTTCTTGCCACGACCGCTGCGAGCAGCACGGCCACCACGGCCACGGCCGCGACCGCGGGTGGACTGGCGGCGACGGGGAGCGCCCTCACCGCCCTCGGTGACCTCAGCAGCTGGCTCCGGCTTGCGGGCGAGCTGGACAGAGACCTTGCGGTCAAGGATGGACTGGCCGTTCAGCTCCTGGATGGCACGGTCGGCCTCGGACGAGGTGGAGACGTCAACAAAGGCGTAGCCGACCGGGCGAGTGGTGCGCGGGTTGGTGGGGATAGAGGTGGTCTCACTGCGGGCGGAGTATGGGTCAGTGTCGAGTTCAAGCAGTCAGATGTGGGGATGCTGCACGTACACAAGGTAGTCCTTGAAGAAGTCCTTCAACTCTCCCTCGGTGGTCGCGTAGGCGAGGTTTCCAATGTACAGTCTCCTACCCTCGGCGGCGCTGGCGATAACGGCCTCGTTCTGGGACGCGTTGATCGGCTTGTCACCGCCGGCGCCAACGGAGGCACCCTCGGCGGAGGCAGTGGGCTCGGTGAGAGTAGTGTTTGCCATCTGGGCGGTGGCAGCTTCGACGGACATGATGATGGTGGGTCTGGGGGGTGGATGTCCTGGTGGAAGGCCTGTTGGTCTGCCTGTGAACGGTGCTTCGGAGTGGATTGCTTGTCGAGGCCGCCCTGTGGTGGAAACGGAATTGGCGAGAGTTGGTTGGGTAGCTACGTGCCCAAGATCCTGGTTGAGTGTGATGGTAAAGGTGGTGGTGATCGAGTTGACGGTTGTTGATGACGAGAGATGAACAAAGGGAAAGGAGTGAGTGCCTCAAATTTGGGCCAGGCGCGACAATCCGCACGGGCCTCACCTGCCGTTTGCCAGGCATGAATTATGACGGCAGGCGCCGCTAGCGGGATTTCGCCTGTGCGTGGTCCAATTAACGTTGGCAAGGGCACGCGACCGTTCACAGGAGACCAACGAAATCTCGACCTCACGTGTTAGTTGTTACGGTTAGGTACTCGCCTCGAGTCCGACAGTCATTGCAATAGAAGGGCGACCTATCATTGACAGCATTCAATCACTTGATACGCGGGACTGTGCTCTCCCAAGAATGCAACACACGCCTGCCTCGAGGTACGCAAGCGGAAGAGTCATCGTGTGCTTTCATGTGGCAACTACGGGCCACTGTGACTGCCTATCGATTGCCTGCCAGCAGCGAAGTCACACGCATCGACGGTCAAACGAGCAAGTCAGTCAATGACACACCTCGCTGACATCGTCGTCAGGTCTCAAGCGAAGACGCAAAATCGAACGGCTCTGATCCTGTATGGGTCAGAGACTGGTAATTCACAAGATGTAGCCGAAGAAATCGGCCGCCTTGCAGAACGTCTGCGCTTCGACACTACAGTCCTCGACTGTGACTCGGTCCAACTTCGCGATGTAGTCAAGTATTCCATGGTCATCTTCGCCCTCTCGACCGCTGGACAAGGAGAGATGCCGCAGAATGCGCGGGCATTCTGGAAGATGTTGCTCAGCGGGGCGTTGAAGCCCGGTGTTCTCAGGCGATTGCGCTTCACATCGTTCGGACTGGGCGATAGCTCGTATCCAAGATACAACGTTGCACACCGCATGCTTTGTGGCCGGCTAGCCCAGCTCGGAGCCACGTCTTTCTGCGAGCGTGGTGAAGGTAATGAGCAACATCCTGAGGGCCACAGTGCTGGCTTCCGAGAGTGGATCGTACAGCTCAAGTATCGCATGCTCGAGTCTTTCCCCCTACCAGAGGGCATCTCGGCCATGGAGGATGGCGAGTTCATAGAGCCTAGATGGAAGCTGTCTCTCGGGGATGCACCACACGAGCCCACAAACGATGACATGCCGGATGCCAAGCCGGAGACATGTATCAAGCAGGACGGCGAGTCACTTCCGCCATCTTCGACACCGAGCGACGATGAGGCCCCGCCTTCTATTCAGCCAGTACCTGTCAAAGACTCGTATAGTGCTAGCCTCGTCGCCAACGATCGAGTCACTAGCGCAGATCACTTCCAAGACGTCCGGTTGTTAGATCTTCGGCTTAACCGCAACTACTCGTATAACCCAGGAGCTGTCGCAGTGGTCTATCCCAAGAATTTCCCTGTCGATGTCAATGAGTTCATCAAGCTTATGCACTGGGAAGATGTTGCTGACAAGCCAATGGACATTGTCTCGAGTAGGGCAAACGTTGAAGGTCAAGCCACCACTCCGTCGCCATTGAGACATTTGGATCTCGAATCGACAAGTCTCACCCTCCGGTGGTTGCTGGAGAATGTGATTGACATCATGTCAATACCCCGGCGTTCCTTTTTCGCCAATCTCGCTTATTTCGCTGGATCAAGCACAGAGGATGAGGAATTCCAGAAAGAACGACTACTAGAACTCGCCAACCCAGAGCTGATTGATGAGCTCTGGGATTACACCACACGTCCCAAGCGTACGATACTCGAAGTAATGATGGACTTCACGACTATTCAGATCCCATGGCAGTACGCTTTGTCAGCACTGCCGTTGATGCGCGGCCGACAATTCAGCATTGCAAGCGGAGGCCAGCTGAAACAGGACGCAGAGGGGCGGACAAGAGTCCAGCTTCTTGTAGCTATTGCGGACCCCCCCAGTCCCATCATCAAATGGCGCAGGCGATATGGTGTGTGTACACGGTACATGCTCACATTGCAGCCTGGCCAGAAAGTCAACATCGGCATGCAACAGGGATATCTCGATGTTCGGCCGAGCGAGCTGGAAGCGCCTGTGATTATGGTTGGACCCGGCACAGGTGTAGCACCAATGCGCGCCATGGTACACCAACGTCATGCTTGGGCCAAAGAGCGTGACGATAAAACTGCAGGAAAACGCCTCGAAGGCGACATTCTTATCTTCGGCTGCCGCGGTACTGAAGCGGACTACTTCTTCCGCGACGAATGGGAAGTGCTCGCTCGTACCGAAGGCCTGGCGACTCACACGGCATTCTCCCGCGACAAGAACGAGCCGAAAACCTACGTCCAAGACCAGATCCGGAAGAATGCAAAAGCTGTATATCAAGCAATATACGAGCTCAACGGCAGAATTTACGTATGCGGCTCTTCGGGCAACATGCCCAAAGGTGTCCGTGAAGCATTCCTCGACGTTCTTGCTGAACAAAATGCAAGCATGAGCAGAGAAGAAGCAGAGATCTATCTTGACAGCATGGAGAAAGCGGGAAGGTACAAACAAGAGACATGGTAAAGATAACTATAGGCACGCGACGATATCCTCCACTGCATGCGCACTATCTCAGTTATGAGCCGACCGAGTCCCGCGACCTTTTGACGGCATGCGACGGTCATGACCGTCACTCGAAGTATTTGACGACTTTCAACTTACCCAGCACCTCTTCCTCTTTGTTACTTTCCTCGCGCTTCTTTGCAGGATCCCAATTCCCCTTGACTCTCGCCTTAACCCAATCTCCCGCCTTGATCCCCTCCTTTGCATCATCGTCTTTCTCCTTGAGACCCAGCCGCTTGAGCAGTGGACTGTCCACAACCTTCAAGTCCAGATCATGCGCCGGACGCAAAAAATAAAGCAGGCCCAGACGATCGAGATGGGCTTGATCCGGAGGCGGAGCCACCACCCTGTGCACGCTGGATTTCAAGTACCCGTTCGTCCAGAACTGCAGGACGTCTGCAATGTTGACAGTAATGCTGCCAGGGTGTGGCTTGACCCATTTCCAGCTGCCGTCCGGTGCCAGAATTTGCAGAGCGGCGATTGGTTGCCGGAAGAGCAGTGTCAGCGAGCCGAAATCTGTATGACCCTTTGAGTACAAGTTCTGGAACTTTGCGTTCTCTTCCGCCGATCGGGCGGTGTACAGCATGTACCGGAGGTGACAGTCAGACACATCGTCGTACTTGTGGCCGTTGGTCAGAGCGTCTTCTGGCAACTCCAGCACAATGGCAATGAGAATTAGCAGTTTCTGCACGGTGTCCTGCGCTATGTGGCGCTGGAAGGACTCGATCTCTTCGCGGTGCTGCTCAATCACTTCGGGGTGTGAGCGGGCCAATTCGGGTATGCATTTGTAAAAATTGTACATCTGGACGTTATCGCGGAGTCCCGGGAGCACCTCGATGCAGCCCAAGGGCCGGTAGCCTGAGTAGTTCCCATGCTCGAGATCGGCGCGGTATTTGAGTTTCTCTTCGGTTGGCAGTTTGAAAATCTGGTCGCCGATTGCGAACTGACGGTCGATCTGGTCTTGGGACAGGCCGAAGTTCGTGATGTAGCTGTTCGCTTGTCGGCCAATCTCTACGACGGAACAGATTTCAATATGCGAAAGGGAAGACTTACAAGAAGCCAACCTCGTGGACTGCGTTGTTGAGCTGTTCGGCCAGCTTTTGTTTGCCACCTGGGACATCGAATTGCGAGAGGTCAAGAGTTACGAGATCCGCCCAGTCGACTTCGCGCATACTTGTCAGCTCGTGTTCGAAGTTGCGCACAGCGTGTGATACTCACGTTCTGTCTTGGATTCTTCCGGCTGTCGATACACCGGTAGCTTGTGCGATACTGCACTGGGTGCGGTTTGTGTTTCGGTTGCCATCGCAATATGTGTTTGGAGCCTAGTTACATTCGTCCAATGTACTCTCGATGAGCTCGACGGGGGAATCAATTCGGGAGCAAACTTGGAGGAGATGGGTGTCACTAAAAGTATCTCACGGATAGCTTGAGCTCTACTGCTGGTAGCTGGCAAAACCACGTTACCGGGACATTCCCCTCATCGGAGTTGATTGAAGTTTATTCCCGCAAGTCATCTCATCTGCGCTTCACGCCCGATGAGTAGAGGTACGTATCTCTCCTCCCGAAATGTAACCAGTTAGGACGGAAGATGCTGATGTTGTGATCTGAAAGCGGGGACATCACGAAGCACGCAATGCATGGCAGAACCTACGACAGCATCCAAGCATAATCGACGACCAATCCTGCACACCATTCTAGTGCACATCAGCCATGTATCAACCCGATCAAGCGGCGACGGATGGTTGAAGAAGTCACAATGCAGATTATTGATTCACAGCTCGACCTTTTCTGTTCCCGGTTCACACCATACCTCTTATGGATATGAGTGCATCTGACAGGGGTCTCCTGAATGGTCTCGAAGGCCGCTATGAAGCTCGAAGAATATTCAATACAAATATGAGATGACGGGAGTCGGATATCCCCGACACCATTATATAGAGCCAGAATGCTGAGTCGCCTCAAATCTGTCGTCAGTGGAGACGACGACGACTCCCGCATATGCATTCTACGATCACGCAAGATGGCGAGCGAGTTTCCTACGAGCGACTTCGCAGATAGCGGCAACGACCGGAAAATCTGGCCTGCTGAACGATACTGAGAATGGGTCTTCCGTCTATGCACGTATTTGGTCCACCTTAAATCTGACCGGCCTTGATGGACAATTTCAGACCTTAGAGAAACATCGAAAGTCTAACATTTGAAATGGGAGAAACGACACTACCTAGCATCTCGATCGACAATGGATGGACGAAGGAGACGACGACCTCCCAATCGCCGATTCCGTCAGACTTCCTAACAACTCCCCAATCCGAAGCCGACAGATCAGGCTACCGCAAAGTCGACATCAAGCTCCTACTATGGTACTCATTTGTCTACCTGATCATGCGAATCCACGTGCAAAACGTCACAAACTCAGCGATCATGAACCTCGAGACCGGCCATGGGATCAAAGCTCAGCTGGGTAATCTTGACAGCGAGCAATGGGCGCTCGTCATTTCCATCTTCTACTACCCGTACATGTTCCTGGAGCCACCAGCAACGCTACTGCTGAAGCGCTTCTCGCCCAGTAAGTGGATGGCGAGGATAATGATCACTTGGGGTATCATCAGCATGTGTCAGGGCGCCGCGCAAAACTACGCTGGCTTGCTAGCTTGTCGGTTCTTTCTGGGCGCTGCTGAAGCTGGGTTAGTATCTTGCGATATCCATATTGAGTCTGGAGCTGCATTGATGCGTCTCTTTGCGATCTAATAACTCAAAGCTGACATGAATCCAGTTTTTATCCCGGCGTCCTCTACCACTTTTCTTTCTGGTATCCAAGCGATCACCTGCCGCTTCGCATCGCCTTCTTCTACGCCTGTGGCATGTTCTCTGGTACGATTAGCGGACTACTGGCGTATGGTATCAGTTTCATGAATGGACTGGGAGGTCTTGCTGGCTGGAGGTGGATGTTCATCCTGTCAGTTCCTAATTCCCAGTCTGATCCAGACCACTCCCTTCCCACCATCGCGAGCTGAATGACAGTCGTTCCGATCATCCGCTAACGTTTTATCCGTGATCATTCAGTGAAGGCATCCCTGCCATCTTATGCGGCATATACACCTTCTTCTACCTCCCCAATTACCCAGACACGAGCACCTTCCTCTCGGAAGACGAGAAGCACGCCATCATTTCCAAACTCCCCGCTACGCAACCGTCTTCTGCAGCCAAGACTTGGGATTGGGAGCAAGCTAGATCGCTGCTTAGAGACCCGACGTTTTACACTTTTACCTTACTTTGGATCTGTCACGCTATTGGAGGATGGGGAGTGAGCACTGTACTACCGACAGTGATATACGAGTTGGGGCTGACCGGTACGGCGGTGGCGCAGTTGATGACCATGGTGAGCTCGATCTCTCCAGTACTGCTATCTTTTTTTTGGATCGTCTTCTTTAGGACAAGGAGGTTCAGATCTCTTCAAGCTCACTGACATCTCACCCCAGCCAACATATACTTTCGGCTGCACCTGCCTCGTGCTAATCGGCTATCTCATCCACCGCAAATACATCTCGCCCTGGCTGGCCGCAATAGCAAGTACGGCAAATTTTCATCCCTCCCCTGACAATCATTCCTTCAGTCGCTTCGACCTGCAAGCCTACGACCTCAGCTGATCACCATCCCTCAAACAGTTGAGCTCCTCGCCCTCCTCTGCTACATCCTCCTGCTAGTCCTGCATCATCCGCTAGCAAAATACCTCCTGATCAGTGTGGCGGTCGCCTGTTCGGTCTGCGTATACCCAGTCTTATGGCCGGAGCGCATCCGAGCTGCGAACGGGACCACAGGCGCAGGTTTGGCGATCGGTGTGACCAATGCGAGCGCACAGTTGATGGGGATCATTGGACCGCAGGTCTATCAGTCTCGCTTTGGACCAGAGTACCAGGTTAGTTATGCGACTAGCATTGGGCTGTTGGGCGGCGCGTTGGGGGGTATTGGGGGAACTTGGTGGATTCTGGCAAGGAGGGGGAAGAGTTGAAAGATAGGAAAGGGTAGTTTGGGTGATAGAGATCGAGTTTTTCTTCTCGGTTTCAGATCAAAAGTAAACCGCGTGAAAAGGAAGATGAGAGTGGTCGACAGCTCTGCTTGTCGTTTAATTCATCTACACACCCTACTTCAAATTCGTGCGAAGACGAAGGCCGTGGATATCTTCAAGATGGCCATAAGCTCGAGCATCGGAATGTAAAACCTCCCGGAATGCAACCACCGGTCGTCCGGACGCCGACCTTCCCTCTTCGCCTTTGTCTGAACCTAGCGACTGCGGGCGACTGATGGCTGCTTTGTTCGCAGGCGGCCGAACCATTACAACGGGAGTGGCGTCTTCTCAGCAATGTGGCGAATGTATTGTACTCGTCGCACAAACAATTGCCTGCCCCAAAGTGCACCTCATCCTTGTCAGTCTCGTTTCGAAGCGTGCAACGAGGCTAACGCCAGCGCCGGAAAGGGAGAAGAACAGATATGGCGACCAACAACGATCTCATAACCCTCCTCGGAAACCTACAGAATGTCGACGCCGGCGGCTGTCCGGCGCCTTTCATCGGCGAGGTCTTGTATCCTTATAAAGGCGGCTGTAAGTTACACTACCCAACCAGGAAACGGAGAAACTCCACGTGGCGAAGTAATGGCGTGATGAACACGGAGGTCACCCCAACTGACCGACCTCGAACAGACCGACCAGGCCGCAACTGCGCCCCGAATCCCCTCGACATCAGCCCCAACGCCTCGTCCTGCTGCATTCCCTGCCCCGTCTTCGACTACGTCTACAGCAACAACTTCAAGCGCAGCGCCTTCCTGCTGCTCTCCTACCTCGTGCTGCCCGTCCAAGCGACGCGGCGAGCGTACCTGAACATCATGCCACTGGTCGGGATCATGCTGCTGTCGCTGGGGTTCGTGATCCCGCTCGCGCGCCAGCCGGAACAGTGCCTCGACCCGGTGACGCCGAACGGGCAATCGACGAGTCTGATGTGCGCGTTCGGTGGAGCATTCGCGGCCTTTGGCGGCTTGTTCCTTGTGTCTTGGGTGCTGATCCGCGCGCTGTTCATGCACCTGCAGATCGTGTGGGACTGGCTGCCGGGGAAGATCAGCTACATCGCCGCGAATGCCACCGCGCTGACCGTCACAGTCGTTTTGACGGCGGCGACGCTGGCGCACTCTGGCGTTTCGTTCCGGTTCGGCGGGTACTGCCATGTGAACGTGGGTTCGCTGGCGACGTACTGGAGATGGCTGCTGGGGCTCGGTGGACTGGCGTGCTTGTTGCAGTTGGCGACGTTTGCGCACTGCATCAAAATCTACCTGACGACGGACTTCAACGCGAAGAAAGCGGACTCGTCGCAAGTGGCTGAGAGTCTGACTGGATCGTCGAGGTCAAGGGCAGCAAAGGCGACTGCCAGGCGCGTTTACGAGGCGCTGTCGCTGCAGTGGAGGTCTTTGATGATCGTGGCGGTAGCTATCGCCACTACGACGATGGTGTGCATTGCTTTCATTGTGTACGATGATCGGCTGACGAAGCAGGCGCTTGCGAATACGGAGGATCTGGTACCATAGATTATCTATTTAATCAGCTCGCAGGACAAGGAGCAGTGTTTGGACTTCACTTGGCCGATTATTTTGCCCGAGGCATTGGCGGTGGCGACTCTGTTTGTGCTTGCAGTTGTTGGGGTGGAGGCTTTCTTGTTGCTTTGTCGTTGGGATATGTTGAAGGCTTGGTGGGCTTTGATTAAGAAACCGAGGAGGACTGAGAAGAATTAGCAGATTTGGGATGAAATCGAGATGGGTTTTTTGTAAACATCATTCATACAGTAAAAGCATGCTGAAACTATTTGGAAGGTAAGACTTTCGAAGAAAAATGTTTTGATTTGATCACGACAATGTCAGAGAGGCATCAATTACCCTCAATCACTGTCATATACTTAACTTTTCTAGATTGCGTTTGAACAACAACAAGTCGACGCGAGAAGGCTCAAGAGATCTACTCTTGTTCCCACTCGGCTCCGACCAATTCACATACACATCTTACCTATTCGTACAGTACCGCCAAAAACTGGCTTCCTGAACTCCAGGCTGTTTCTTTCTCAAACGCCGACTTGCCAAGTCCGCCGCGCTTCTGCTAGTCTCGAAGCAGCGTAGCACTCCCGGGCACCACCCTCATTACAAAATATACTGGGACATCTTCCCTGACCTAAACCGGATTCGAGATTAGACGCGAGATCCAATTTGAAGATGAGGTAAGAGTTCACAGAAATGAGACATAGTGCCTTACATTAATGCCTAAGAAAAAAGGAAAGACATCCTGCTACGAGCTTGTAAAAAGAACATTTCTAAATTACAAAGACCATCAGGCTGTAAATGTTCTACGCGATACAAAAAGCACTTCGATCAAGCCATCACTAACCGACATACTGCCGGAATAACATGGCGACAATGATTACCATGCCAGCCAAAATGAGGCGCAGCGCAAACGGGCTGCGGAGAACCTGAATGGCGTTCGCTTCTCCGTCAGTCGACATATCACCTATACTGCCGACCGCTTCCTCTCCTGCTAGTAGGACGTCTTCTTCTTCCCACTGTGTCTTTGCTCTCAAGAACGCTATAGCATGGGGGTGATCAACACCCAGTGCAACCGGTGACTTGTCGACGCACGCGTTCATGAGATTGAGCGCAGACTGACGCCGACCTAAAGCCTTGAGAGTGAACGCCAGGTTGCTCATGCTCGTCAGCGTGGAGGGATGCCCTTCCCCGAGCACCACCTTGCTCTTCTCCATCACCTCTACCTGCAGCTTCTCCGTCTCCTCCCAACGCCCTTGCTTCGAGTACGTCCCTGCCAGGTTGTTCATGCTCCCTAGCGTGTCCGGATGCCCTTCCCCGAGCACCTCCTTCCTCTTCTCCATCACCTTCACCTGCAGCTTCTCCGCCTCCTCCCAACGCCCTCGCTGCGAGTACGTGTCTGCCAGGTTGTTCATGCTCGTCAGCGTGAAGGGATGCCCTTCCCCGAGCACCTCCTTGCTCTTCTCCATCACCTCCACCTGCAGCTTCTCCGCTTCCTCCCATCGCCCTCGCTGCGAGTACGTCCCTGCCAGGTTGTTCATGCTTCTCAGCGTGTCTGGATGCCCTTCCCCGAGCACCTCCTTCCACTTCTCCATCACCTCCACCTGCAGCTTCTCCGCCTTATCCCATTGCCCTCGCCGCGAGTACGTCATTGCCAGGTTGTTCATGCTTTTTAGCGTGTCTGGATGCCCTTCCCCGAGCACCTCCTTCCACTTCTCCATCACCTCCACCTGTAGCTTCTCCGCCTCCTCCCATCGCCCTCGCTGCGAGTACGTGTCTGCCAGGTTGTTTATGCTCCCCAGCGTGCCTGGATGCCCTTCCCCGAGCACCTCCTTGCTCTTCTCTATCACCTCCTCCTGCAGTTTCTCCGCCTTGTCCCATCGCCCTCGCCGCGAGTACGTCGCTGCCAGGTTGCTCATGCTCGTCAGCGTGCCTGGATGCCCTTCCCCGAGTACGTTCAGCCGAGCTTCGAGAGATCGCTCCTCCATCTTCTCAGCATCGGCATACACACCTGCTGCCGAAGCATACCGTCCGCTGCGAAGAAGTAAAGACGCCTGCTGCAGGACTGTCTTCTGGCCAGTCACCTCTGTGTGAAGAGCTGCTACAGCGTGTGGGAAGAGCACCTGGCATACAGCCCAGTTGTCGAATGCGCTAGTAGGGAAGGCCTCTTCCAGATTGCTGATGTATTGCGCGCTCCAGCGATCGAACTGCCTTGCTGCTTTGAGCCACTTCTTCGTTGCAAGCTGCACTAGCCTATGCATCTCGAGAGTCGTCCTATCAGTAGTACACGAGACGAGGTTGTAGTTTCGCAACACAACAATGTCCTTCTCGTACTCTTCCGCTTTGTCGACGGGACCTTCGGCATCTTCACCACTTCTCTCGGCAGCTTTGCCGTCAACTGTCGAGCCCCCACCTTGTCCCTCCGCCTGACCGCTGCCTTTCTCTTGCAGTAGCGCCTCTGGTATCGCTTGACGATCGAAGAAGCTCATCAAGGCGAGCAGGTCGGCTGCTGACCGGCGCACCTCTCGGATGTGATTAAAGGAGATCTGCCAGGTCAGCATGATCGAGTTGTTCGCCTCTCGATCTCGCCGCAGGTCCATTGCATTAATGTCCAGAACACTATTTCCAGATACGTCGCACTCTTTGATCTTGCCTAGGTACTGCTCGAGTGAGCATCTTCCATCCCTTTGGCATATGTATGCGGCTGCCTGAGTCAAAGCAAGCGGCATGAAGTCTAGTTCTCGCGCCAGCCGCGGCGCGTCTCGCTCAGTGTACCATGTGTCCAATTTCTTGCAGAGCAGTGCCAATGCTTGCTCTTCTTCCATCGGCTCGACATTTACGACATCTTTCCGATAGACCAACTCCTGCGCCGTATCCTTGCTTCTCGACGTGACCAAGACTCTGCCATGATCGCAACGGGGTATGTAGTCAAGGCGCGCCTCTGTCTGTGGTTTGCCAGCAGAGATCTTGGCTTGGTCGTTGGTAGAAGGCTTCCCAAGCAGGACACGGGCGTCGTCGGCGTTGTCTAGTACCACTAGCCACGGTCCTTTACTCGTATCGCAAAGCCAACTTCGAAACAGTTGGAATACGTTCGCTTTCGGGTCCTTCCGTCCGCGCACTCTTAGCTGATCAAGAATGCCACGCACACTCTGCTCGAAGCGGACTTCATTGCTCGCATACAGCCATAACACCCATGTCTTCGGCGAATGTAGCTTTAGCTGCTGTGCATACTCGATCGCGAGTTGCGTTTTCCTGTGTTTGGTCAGCTTGAGAGTAGATCCCTGAGTGCAATGTCTGGCTGTGCGTACCCCACTCCGCCTAAGCCTACCAGCGCAACCCGCGCTGCGGATCGCGAAAGCTTCACGCCGATCTCTTCGAGCAGCGAGCCTCGCTGAACGTAGTCTGGGTCGCGATCAAAGGGCAATATGGTGGACGCGGGAGTTGGCGGAGTCTCCGGGCGCTCTGTTGTTGCCTTTAGCTGTCCCGTTCAGCAGCATGCGAAGTTATACGTGCGGAGGGCCTACCAGGTGCATACTGGTGGAACTCAGCATTGACATGGCCTGTGATTGTGCCCGCTTGGAAGCCACGATTGCCATCTGCGAAGGTGGTGTTGATGATATGGGGACTGGCATTGTAGTTAGCCAGGGAAGTCATGGCACCCGCCGAGAGTCACAACTGGAAGGTGAATTCGGACGACGCGCGACGTGAGCAGGTACGGCGTCAACCACTGTAGTACTGAACCGCGCAAAGCAGACGCATAAGCAATACTATCGCATAGATCGTGCTCGCACACGTGCCCATCTTGCTGTGCTTCATCATGCGCACTGTATAGTAGGTCTGCATGTTCTAGCCCATCCGTAAGCGCCGTGGCTTGTCACGTGGTTCGAAACACCAACTCAGCCTCGTTGTCAGCAATACCGACGGAAGATCCATCCTTGACGTCCAATACAGTGCACATCATACATGCGTATTTTCTTCTGTGATCTTGATACAGTAACCATCGATTTCTGTCTGGGTCTTCCTCGAGGCACTAAGCAACGTGCGGCGATCGCGTCTGCGACATGGCAGAGCCGGCAGGACTCGCTGTTGGCGTCTTTGCCTTGTTGGGACTCTTCAACAACGCTATCGACTGCTTCAACTACGTACAGGCGGGACGTGATCTCGGTGCAAGCTATGTCACCTGCCAGATCAAGCTCAGCAACGCACAACTGAGGTTCACCCGGTGGGGTGAGGCTGTCGGTCTCCCACATGATATACAGGATGAATCGCAGCTGGATCACGACACGCTCGCCCAAAACTTTGACGAGGCCAGGGTCCGCAAAGCAAAAACACGCGTTTCACACATCATACAACTGTTCGCAGAAGCCGAGGGTGTATCTCAAAAATACAAACCTCATGGCAGCGTGCCGGATGCAGGTGTGCACTCAGAAGACGATCGCAAGGCTCTCGAGCTAGCGGAGCAGGTGCGTAGCATGTCGTCAAAAAGAAAGAACAAGAACAGTCTTCTGCAAAAGGCATCGTGGGCATTGTATCGAGCAGACACATTCAAGGATCTTCTTAGCGATGTTGCGGATGAGGTCAAGAATTTGGAGCACCTCTTCCCAGCCGTTGAGACTACCCGTCAACAACTAGCGAACAGGGAAGTTGACAGTCTAAGCACTTCGACACAACTGGCCCTATTGAAAGAGGTGGCAGCTAGTGAAGAGGTGCAAGATCAGTTCCTGGCAGCTGCCTTAGACAGGAAGCTTGCTCAGGCTACTAGAGGCTCGACCACAATCTATAACAACACATTCGGCAATGACAACAAAGGCTTCCAATCCGGGCATGTTAGTGGAGGAACCTTTACATTTGGGAAGTGAAGGAAAGCAATATTGTGATGCTCAATTGGTGGAACTCAGAATCTCAAAGTGTTATGGAAATAATTGGGTTGCGATAACGTAGTCCCCGAGGCCATAGAGACTGAATTTACTAGCATGTTTCGGGTCATTATATTCTGAACCTGGTCAAGTTCTCTCAAGCATTTGCGTATCAGTACCGTTGGCACTTAGTCCAGCATCGCGGTGAACATTAGGTGTTGTTAGATGCAGTTGACATTGTGTTGACATTACATTGACATTGCGCCACCGGCATGCTCCGGCCAATGCCAAGCACTCCGAATAGGTATAGTACAGCCGTTGATGCCGTGTCGTGTCATTATCGCGTTGATCGACGCGGCGAAGGCATTGGTTGGTGGCGAAGGTGACTTCTTCGTTTTCGTTGTTTTTGTTATCTATCTAGCTTCCAATCTACCTTCTAATCTACCTACTATGGATGACCTCCCTAACCATGTGGCTCTCGAGGATCTATTAGCAGTCGTTGAAGAGCTCGCCGGTGATGACGAGCAGCCGCACGCGCGTGACTTCGGCGCTCCTTACGAATACACCTACAGGACCTGGAGTCTAGGTGAATGGGCTGATAGTAACACCTGGAAGAATACACGCTTCACTAAGCCGCAAATCCACGATCTCGTCGTCCTTCTGAGGCTGGATGAAGTCGAATATAACGCCGGTGTTGCACCAGATCCTGTCATGGCGTGCTGCGTGTTCTTGCGAAGGCTTGCCTTCTCGTGCCGGTGGTGCGATTTTCAGGAGTTATTTGGACGTTTTGCAGGCTGGCTATCTACCGTGTTTACCTGTATTACAAAGCACCTGAACGAGACCTTTGGCTACCTTCTGGTTTGGCATCCTCACCTGCGATCTTATCGTCGATTACACGACTTCGCTAACGCCGTCGAGCTGCAATGTCATGCACGTGTTTGGGGCTTCCTTGACGGTCACTTCGAAGAGATGTCGCGGCCTGACCACCGCCAACAGGACGTCTACTTAGGGCACTCGAAGGGACATGGTTTGAAGTATCAGGCCGCGGTCGCACCAGATGGAGTGGTATACTTCATAGAAGGTCCCTTCGAAGGCAAGAAGAACGATTGGGCCATGTGGTCAGAGTCTCGTGCCATTCGACGACTCCGCCGGATGATGGCAGCTCCGCGGGAGTGTCTATATTTGTATGGAGACCCAGCCTATTCGTGCACCTTTGGAGTGTGTGCACCTTATCGACGACCAACGGATGAAGCCGAAGTCGAGTTCAATAACCACCTATCTGCGCAGCGCATCAGCATTGAACACGCCTTCGGTAGAAGCTGGCAGCAGTGGAACTACCTAGCCAATAGTCAGCAGTTACACTCAGGTAACTAAGCTGTAGGAGCGTTCTACAGAGCGACCGTGTTGTTGATCAACGTGAGGACGTGCATGCACGGCCGCAATCAGACGTCTGATCACTTCGAAGTGTTGCCTCCAACTCCGCAGGAGTATCTCTATCCGACGGAGCTAGGAGCGATTCCATGAGATCGATCTTAAATGGCCTTCTACCAGTGAGATGGTCCAAAAGGGTCCCAAACCCAAGTACTGTTGCCTTAGCGGCGGTTGTTATTTCCTTTCTTAGAGTTCTGCTTCGGGGCCTTTGCGTGAGGTGCCGACTGGTTGGTAGTCTGCGGTTGGCAGCTGGCTTGCGGGCAGCGAGTCTGCTGGCCGCAAGTCACGGTCAGACTGCAAGTGCAGAAGCTGTTCAAGGCCATAGTGACCGAGTGGCCGCAGGTGAAGGTGTTCTGGAGGTTGCACATGTTGGGTGTGTGTTTAGCTACCTGAGCTTTCTTATTTTCTGGGAATTGGGTTTGGGAGTTAGTTGGACTGTTAGGAGAGGGAATGTGAGTTGTTGTTGCTGGAGAGAGAATGTTTGGACGTGTTGGTGGGCGGTGTAAATATACGCCTTGTGGTGGATGTTTCAAGAAACAAAGCCAACTATTGAACCAGTGGAATGAAGGAAACGATACAATGCATAGTCAGTGGAATAAAGAGTGTTGAATGCTGGGTTTGTCTTTTGCGAGACTGCTTTGTCCAGAGTTCCACATTGGCATTGTCGTGAGATGATGGTACCTGAGAGGGCCTAGACTCGACATAGTCGAACGCTGACGTGGTG
>Ga0265780_10000549_pt1 | contig 57661 bp, 46 predicted proteins | sample P1T30metagenome_FD_192432 | JGI IMG/M metagenome (GOLD analysis project Ga0265780, IMG submission 192432) | Plant litter microbial communities from East Loma Ridge, Irvine, California - P1 T30 | ecosystem: Environmental > Terrestrial > Plant litter > Unclassified | place: USA: California... | reverse complement strand
CTACGTTCTGATCTCGTTGGTTGCGCTACATCGCGATGACAATACAATTAGGGAAAATGCATCCCGTTTTGGCTACGCGCGAGTGGTCATTAGCAAACACAGGTTGTGGTATGAGTTTATCCTTCTTCTTCCATCTTTTCAGACCTTGGGAGGGAATCGTACCCTACCGGCATGGCGAAGGTTGGACCGGACTGCAGCTGCAGCGAATTAGCTAGGTGCTCTCGGACCCCGGCGACCGGACTCATTCCCCGGAATTCCGAATACCTGGATCAATATTGTTTGCGTACACGAGACAAAAATTGCTGTTAGTTCGGTATGGTAGATAAGCATGTGATTCCAACTGAGATAATTGGACTTCCATGGCTGATTGGCAGCAGGTCTGACATCCATAGAGCTCCTAGCAATTCTACTCGTTGAGGTGCTTTTTCCTCACTACCGATTGCGGATCGAAGGCTTTTGCCTCATGAGTTATTTCCAAATTTGTCATGTCATCATGGCTATCAGTGCAAATATATTAGGGATAGGAACCTTGACAATGTACCTGGCAACATCATGCACAATCGTAGCCTGGAAGCCATACTGCCTAAGTGACTGCCTTTATCGTTTGGTTTATATTATTTCCAAAACTTTAAGCTCGACTGTGACTGACAGGCTGAACATGCTATCTCTGTAATATGACCTGACTATTTGTCTAGCCAGGTAGGTGCTCATATCATCCTTCTCGAAGTACGCTGCTTTGACGATGTGGTCATCGATGATATACCATATCATACCATACATAGACAGGCTTTATGTGCTTTTCTTGCGAGCCGGCTGGCCGTGGCTGTGACACATCATGTGCGTGTGCTTGATCGTGGCAAAACTCTTGCAGAATGGAAGCTCAGTCAGTTAAGTCTGTGCAACTTCCCAGACATCTATCATGCCCAGGATGTGGAGGCAATGTGCCATCTAACGGAGCCAATAAGCACCGAAATTGTACCGAGTCGTTGTTTTGCTTTAGAATGTGGACTTGTCAGTATTTACCCACAGTACACAGCACTTCATTAATGTGCGGCCGTCAACGTTTGGACTGAACAACTCTTCGCCAACACCTCCGGCTTGTGGTACATCCAACAAGGTCTTAGCATCTAACTTTCACGAAGTTGTGGAGATGAGCTCCGTCGTAGAGTAACTTAAGCCTCGGCACGGCAAAACGGGTAATGTTGTTGACCAAACCCGTAAATGTCAACATTTCCACATGCGCTACCATTGGTATGTATCGACGCGCTTCATGGCCGGCAGAAATCATTCCAGGTGTTGGAGTCGTCATACAGGAGGGACCTTGGCTGAAGAGACTACTACAGGTGTGGCTTCCAAGGTTGTTAAGCCACAACGCCAAAGCAACGGTCGGCGCAGCGGTCGATCATGCTCGTGTGGTTAAACTCACGTTGCCTCAGCTGTGAAGCGTTTGGAGGCTGAGTACTTCAGATGCAGGTTTAGATTGCCGCGCATCATGATCTCTGGATATATTACGTCGACCCTGTCTTCGTTACTTGGCCATGTTCCAGCAACCTGGATCGTTAGATTTATCTGCACACATCATTTCAGGCACGAGACAAACATTTGAAGAACGAAAATATTCTTCATCTCAATTGCGTGGCCAAAGTCTGGTGGGTCATCACCGCGAGAATTACTTTGCACTGTTCCCTCTGCGAGCTTGACGGCACAGCACGGACACATGGGACCTGCATGCTCATTATCCGGGGATGGTGTTCCAAATTTCGCTAGAGCTATGCACTACCAACGCCTAAAGCTTTTAGTGAACGTTTGGCGGTCACGCCGAGCCGGCTGATTTGTCCCCGTCTGTGGCGCCTCCGCAATGGGGTTGGGAAAGGTTCGACATCAGGGATTGTTTGCTGGAAATGATGTGCAGATATTCCGTCCCCATGCGCCCGGTTAAAATGCTGCAGGTTTGGACCGTGTCCACGGGCTGTTTGACGAGAAGAATAGCGCTAGAAGGCGTGGATTAACCGTAGATCTTCATATATAAGAGCTGGTGCAGGTGGGATGTTTGTGTTGTTCAGGCCAGTCAATCCCTAGTCGAGACCTCAAGATGCATTTCTCCAACATCGTCGCCAGCTTGGCGCTTGCCGGCTCTGCCCTTGCTCTGCCCAACCCTCCTACACCTTCTGCTCCTGGATGCCCGGCTCCCCATCCCCCAACAGGCCCTCCTAAGTCCAGTGATTCTCCTGAGCCATCAGCAACTGAAAGCCTGTACCAGGCTATGAAAAAGGCGGGACGCGACTACATCGGTGTCGCAGTGACTATTCGAAATGAGACCAAGGAGTCTGACATCATCAAATCCGAATTCAACTCCATCACCCCCGAAAATGCCATGAAGTGGGAGTCGACTGAGCCATCCCAGGGAAACTTCACCCTCGCCGGCGGTGATGCCATTGTCGCCCTGGCAAAGCAGAACAAGCAGGAAGTCCGTTGCCACACCCTGGTCTGGCACTCTCAACTGCCACTTTGGGTCTCAGAAGGCGGATTTGACAACGCCACGCTCATCCAGGTCATGGAAGATCACATCAAGGGTGTTGCTGGCCGATGGAAGGGCGCTTGCACCCAGTGGGACGTAGTGAATGAAGCTCTAAACGAAGATGGAACCTACCGCGAGAGTGTCTGGTACAAGACTATTGGCGAGGCTTATATCCCAATTGCCTTCAAGCTCGCGAAGAAGTACACCCCCGACTCTCTGCTGTTCTACAACGATTACAACATTGAAGACAATGGCGCAAAGACCCAGGGTGCCGTCCGCATTGTCAAGCTCATCCAGTCCTACGGTGTTCACATTGACGGTGTCGGCTACCAGGCCCATCTCACTTCCGAGGCCACTCCTTCGAACCCCGGTGCGGCTCCAGGTCTATCTGCTCTCACCGCTGCGCTCCGATCCACAGCGGATCTCGGCGTGAAAGTCGCATACACTGAACTCGATGTCAGGAAGAACGACAACAGCACCTCAGAGGCATCCACTGCTGCCCAAGTTGCGGTCTGGAAAAACTGTGCAAAGGCCTGTCTCGCTGTGAAGGAGTGCATTGGTATGACTGTCTGGGGTGTTTCCGACAAGTACAGCTGGATTCCTGGCGTCTTCAAGGGCGAGGGTGCAGGTCTGCTTTGGGACAATGACTACAACAAGAAGGCCGTCTACGGTGGTTTCTTGAGCGGCATCGAGAGCAACTAAATATCTCGAATTGTTGTAAAGATAGCATGAGAATATATGTACACATAATGCAACGATTCATGTCCAGATCTGACCTTTGCTCAACGTTGTTATGTCATTTGATGAAATCTATTTCCTACTTCGTCGAGCGTGAAAATTATTTAAACCTTGTCCATCAAACGACACCTCTAAAGCTCCATGAGCCAGCCGATAATATCGTCATTTGTCCAATCCACACCCCGCTGGTTTGTGAAGTTTTTGATGGCCTTCTGGGTCAAATCGTCGTCCGGAAATTGACTCTTCTCCCCTAGCGAGCTCAAGATCTCATCATAACTCATCGGGTAGTTGTATCTTTTGAAGCTGTACTCAATGCAGCATGCCATTATTCGCTGTCTTTCTATCCAGCGACGTGACCCAAAGTTCACTTCGACCCCACAGTACACAGTCCAAATCCGCTTGGCCATTTTCAGACTGAGTTCGATCTCGGGAGCTTTGTGCATGTACAACGGCAGAGGCGTCTTGACATCGAGGATCATCAATGCGCCAGCGCAGCTCCAAATATTGCCGGCTGCCAAGTCGAAAATTTCGTCGAAATTGGGAATCGTAGGTGCCTCGAGCTTCTCTAAAAGAGATGACAATATATAGACTTCACCTCGTTGACGCAGGCAGAGTCCAATTGCAATGGTGGCGAGCAGTCGAATGTTTACATGCGCGAACGATGCATGAAAGGTCAGGAAGAGATCCAAGTATTCCATGGCAACAACTGGAGCGTCTTTGTTGACGAACGCAAGGGGGATTATGATGCGCCGGATCGCCTTCTTGACAGCATCTTCCTCGCGTAGTTCGTATGCCCGGATCATGGCAATGACACAGTGTATGCGTGGAAGGAGAATGTGTCCATGCGGATCAAGGTACGCTGGTTCGAGTTGCCGAATTGTGTCGCTGCGTTGCAGCCACCATGTTTCCTCTTGCTGCGGGCATCCAAACGTGGGGAGAAGCATGTCATGCCAGCGTCTCAGAGATGTTCTGCCATTTCGATCGAACATCTGTCGTATACAGAGCACACAGTAAAGCATCTTCTTGCCTTTTTGAGCCACTTTACAATTCCCACCACATGAGACTGGCCGATATTCGGAATACGCATAATGGCCGCAATCAAGTTGGTGTAGTATGGAGAGCGAATCGTGACAAGGTCTATTCTCAAGCGCGCCATGGCTGATGTCGTCGTCGTTGACAAGCTTGAAGATACTGTCGTATTTCTTGTATACTTCCAAATCATATCGATCATGGATAGGACCGTTCATGAAGTCATCCGTCTTCGCGATGATTCTTGTTTTGCCCGAATCTCTGCTGGTGTAGGTATAGAATGTGGCCTTTGACCACTCATCTCGCAGTTCCTTTGGGGTTATCTGCCGTATACTGACATATTGCTGAACGGAACCTGTGGCTTTCGGCCCAGAGCTTAGCCGGTGCTGCATCGTGTCGAAGAATTAGATGATAAGATCTGTCCTAGCGAATACAGGTGTAGTTGTTGTGTGTTCTCGAGTAAAGTTGAGGGCGATTGTGGTTGAGGGTATAGTAATAAGGTGGTACTTGAGAGGACGTAGGCACCGGAAGGTCTATTTGTGGTTGCGGGCGGGGGATGAAAGATAGCCAAGGCAGGCAGGCAGGTACATTGAATTGCCGATTCTGACATGGTTTGAGTCAGACGGACCTGCAGCTCAGGAACAGGCTTTTCTTTCATCGTGACTAAATCTTTCTCTCTGTGGATCTGAATCTCGGACGAAATGCCCAGTCCCTGTCTCGGACCTCGACCTCGGGAAATGATCATTCACAACTTGGCGCCTGGTCCAGTCCTTGGTCGACTTGAGCAAGGTTCTCAAAGTGTGCAGCAAACTTTCCCTCTGCCCATACATAGGTGTGTGCAGCTTTTGCTTTTGCTGACCTTGGTCCAGAAGTAATCGGTTACATGCGGATCTTCCGATCTACCGTCCTGGTTTGTCTCTGTTGGCTGTTAATTTCTTTCAATTTGGTCACATTGAGGTACTCGCCGCAGTACGACTCAATTTGATGCAACTTCGAGAAGTCAGATAGTGGCAAGAGGTACTGCATAGTCGTGGAATTCTGTATCATTGAAACGTATGTATATATGGCGCACGCTGGATTCGATTTTCTTAACGCCGTTCGCTCAGGATTATATTGTACATAAAGCACCATCGTAAGCAGAAAGACTTTATTCACTAACTGAAGTTTGTACATCTAGTTGCTTGTGTTCTCCGATAACCTGACGCCCATTATTTCCCATGAATGGTCGACACTCTTCAATTACCTTTCAGCAAACGACTAAAGCAAGCCCATTGCATCGCTGATATCCTTTGTTTGCTGATCGGCTTTCTTCCGTGCTTCCCACAGCTTCTTAATTTCATCCTTTTTACTGCCAACAGGCACTTTCCAGTCTTTGTTCGCCGCAAAGCGCCGTATGCGTACTTCGACATAGCCAGCTTTGCTGTGACTCTCACAGATGCTGGGCGCCGTCTCAAATTGTTCCTCGTGATTTAAATCCATGGCTTCACAAACCTCCTGCATCATGATATGTAGCTTGAATTGCCATAAAGCCTGCTGAACGCACGCTGCGATGATGTAGCTGAAAAGGTCTTGCTTCTGAATCTTGGAAAAGCTTGAGTGCAGCAGAAAATGCGCTCGGATGCGGCGCGCGACCTCGCTGACTTTTGCCATCTTGTAGCTCCTGTCCTTGCGATATTTGCGAGGAAGCTTTGCTAGGCAAACTTCTAGTTTGTCACGTGCCACCAGATCAGTGAGGATACCGCGAGCCTTATGGAGGCAGAAGCTGCCATTGGTCATTTCTGGTGCGTCAAAGTGCGGGGAGACGTTGATGTATGACATGAATTTGCCCTGGAACTCGAGACCCAACACGAATGAGATAGTCCCAACAACGCGAAGATCGCAGTGTAGAATCATGTGATGGTTACACAGCAGGATCTCCAGGTTTTCCAGGGTGGATTTGGAAATCTGATCTGAATACCCGAGCGATGCGCAAAGTTTGTGGATGCGCTCCTTGAGCTGTTCTTCGCAATTGTTCTCCAACTGCGCAATGAGTGTAACAATGGCTGGATGTTTGGGCAGAATGAGCAGACCTCCGGCTCCCAGGTATACTGGCTGCGCTGGCCGGAGAACGATACTGTAATCATCCATATGCTCCAGTTCCTTCTTAGGGTCCTGGTACTTTGGGAGTAAGAGCTCGTGCCAACGTACTGGGTGCTGCTTCTTCTCTCTAGCCGCATCTCCACGAAAACAGAGCAGACAATGTAATGCTGGGTTCTCTTGCTCTTGGAGTGCGGATGCCTCTTGACAGTTTCTACCACAGAGTGCTGGTGCTTTGCAAAGAACGTAGTGGCCGCAGTTCAGCTGGTGTACCTTTGAACTACCGTCATGGCACGGTCGGTTCTCGGAAATGGCGAAAGTGGCTTGTTCGTCGGTCGAAATGAATTCGAAGCAGTCTGGGTATTCGTTGACAGCCGTCTGATATGCAGTTGTAGAAGCGCTACTTGCAAAGTAGGCCATCAGGGTTTGCTGCAACGCTTGAATGACCGGATCTACTGGTGCGGCTCGCGCGGAGATACCCAGGAGACCGAACACTGTGCGAATCATGGTGGTTCCTGAGATCGGTACGGTCCTTTGAGGTGACGTGCGGGGTGGAGATGCACGCGTTGTGTAAGGAGTTGAGAGTTCTGGATAGGATAAGGGAAGGGGTTAAAGGAAGATTAGGCCACAGAACGCCGTCCTTGGCTGCATGCATTTAGCGCTCTTTCAAAGTGAAAGGCATCGGTTGGAGCTGCCTGTGCATCCAGACTTGCCGCGGTGGCATCACAATATGTGAATCCACATGTCAGCGGGACCAACTAGAAAGGCCCGTTACCCTACATGAGCCAGCTCCGCAATTCTTGCAGTCGCACGTCCGGCATGGTTTCAATGATGAGTTTGTTGCGGTCAAGGGAGTCCGGGTGCTCTGTGTCTTCCACTGCGGGCCTGGAGTTGCGCTAATCGTCCACGTTGCTGTTGTTCTTTAGTACTACAGGCGCAACGACGCAGCGCTGCACCATTTTGTGTTTCGCAAGCAATATGCAATGTGACGGTAGCGTGCTCTCTGATTCTGCGTAAGCCTTCTCAAGTCACTTTCTGGCGCTGAGATAGTTGAGATCCTAAGCAGTTCCGCAAAAAAAAATTGATGTAGCTAGACGGGACACATATGCGCATGATTTGAGCATTGATCAAGGGACGTCGAAAGTTCCATATTGTCGCGACGACTGCGTGGTGACAGACGCGTCGGTCGAAGCTGGCAGTGCTATCTTGAAGCCAAGCCAACATTCGGTGGCCGATCCGACCTCGGGAAGCCCCAGAGGGGGCCAGGGGCAAACAACACCCAGTCGCTCCCGCGTCCCACTTATCAGCATGTCGCTCAGTGGCCAGAACTTGGCTCGAATCCTAAGATCCAGATCAGGCTAAGCTCGTTTGGTGGGATCTTGTGGCTTCATCGAAGTTGTGGTGTTCTCGACTTCTTCCTTTGCGAGGCTGGTCGCCATCTCCCACCACAATCGCCAAGCAAGTGCGCCTCCGTCGACAGCAACGGCGGATCGCGACAATTGTGGCGCGTCGCATGGTAAGCAGGATAACGACGATCCCCTTTCTTGCCCTCTCTCGAGGTTCTCTTTCGCACGGACCTGTTTCTTTCATCCCCCAGCAGTAGCGTATGCTTACTGGATACGCTGCAGGACAACATCATTCTATTGCGTTGCTCAGCCATCCATAGATACAAGCTACCTTATGTATACAACTTTGAGCTCTATCGCCAACAGCATCACCCATCACTAGCGACGTACGGAGCCAATCACCATGGCTGAGGTAAACAGGCCCCAACTTCATTCTTTCGATGAACGATGATCACCACGCGGGCATTACTAACATGAGAAGTATGACGGTGTGCTCGCCAACGGCTCTGGCGATCAATATCACGAAAAGCATGATTATGTGAACGAGGAGGCCATGTCGGGGCACGAAATGGACGAGGACATCGACGAAGAGGAAGACGAGGACATCGATGCTCTTATTGACGAATTGGAATCTCAAGACGGGGACAACGCCGACTATGAAGAAGAAGAGGTCGATCAACCGGGCGGAGCGCGCGTCATTCCTGAAGATCTCCTCCAGACAGATACCCGAATGGGCCTCAATTCTGCCGATGTGCTATTTCGTCGGAAGAAGTTTGGTTACAACCAAATGAAAGGTTTGTGATATTCGTTACATTCCGCAACCGTCTCTGACATACAATAGAGGAAAAGGAAAACTTGTTCGTAAAGTTCCTCATGTTCTTCGTTGGTCCCATTCAATTTGTCATGGAAGCCGCTGCAATTCTAGCCGCGGGTCTTCAAGACTGGGTCGACTTCGGTGTTATCTGCGGACTACTCCTGTTAAACGCCTGCGTCGGGTTCATACAAGAGTACCAAGCTGGCAACATCGTCGACGAACTGAAGAAGACACTCGCGCTCAAGGCGACTGTGCTGCGAGATGGCGTCTTGGTGGAGATTGAGGCACCTGAAGTGGTCCCTGGCGACATTCTGCAGGTAGAAGAGGGCATCATTGTCCCAGCTGACGGGCGCATTGTCACACAAGGTGCCTTCCTGCAGGTTGATCAATCGGCAATTACTGGCGAATCATTGGCAGTCGATAAACGTAGAGGAGATACCTGCTATGCCTCGTCAGCAGTCAAAAGAGGCGAAGCTTTTTGTGTTGTCACTGCAACGGGTGACTCAACATTTGTTGGGCGGGCAGCTTCTCTCGTCGCCAGTGCCTCTGGTGGAACTGGCCACTTCACCCAAGTCTTACACGATATAGGCACGACACTGCTTGTCTTGGTGATTTTCACGCTACTCGTCGTCTGGATAAGCTCTTACTATCGATCGAACGGCATCGTCCAAATACTCAAATTCACACTGGCAATAACCATCGTCGGTGTACCAGTGGGTCTGCCTGCGGTCGTCACAACTACCATGGCTGTCGGTGCTGCCTACTTGGCCAAAAAGCAAGCTATCGTGCAGAAACTTTCCGCGATAGAGTCCTTGGCTGGCGTTGAGATTCTCTGTACAGACAAGACGGGAACACTCACCAAGAACAAACTATCACTATCTGAACCATACACCGTTGCAGGTGTCGATCCGGACGATCTCATGCTCACTGCATGTTTGGCCGCTTCTCGCAAAAAGAAGGGAATCGATGCTATTGACAAGGCGTTTCTCAGATCGCTCAGGCACTACCCACGTGCGAAGAACGCGCTTAGCAAGTACAAGGTCATCCAATTTTCACCGTTCGATCCGGTCTCGAAGAAAGTGCAGGCTGTTGTAGAGTCTCCACAGGGCGAGCGCATAGTCTGTGTGAAGGGCGCCCCACTCTTCGTCCTTAGAACAGTCGAAGCAGACCACGCTGTGCCCGAGCACATTGCCGATGCTTACAAGAACAAGGTTGCAGAATTTGCAACCCGTGGCTTCCGATCCCTTGGGATTGCCCGCAAGAGGGAGAACAGCTCTTGGGAGATCTTAGGCATCATGCCATGCTCAGACCCACCCCGGCACGATACCTTCCGCACTATTAATGAGGCGAAGACCCTCGGTCTCTCCATCAAAATGCTCACTGGCGACGCTGTCGGAATCGCCCGCGAGACGTCGCGCCAGCTCGGACTGGGCACCAACATTTTCGATGCCGAAAAGCTCGGTCTTGGAGGTGGCGGTGAGATGCCGGGTAGTGAAGTGTACGATTTTGTGGAGGCAGCTAATGGCTTCGCTGAGGTCTTCCCTCAACACAAGTACAACGTCATCGAGATTTTGCAACAACGAGGTTATCTTGTCGCAATGACAGGTGACGGAGTAAACGATGCGCCTTCGTTGAAGAAAGCAGATACTGGAATCGCTGTTGAAGGCGCATCAGATGCAGCTCGCTCTGCTGCCGACATCGTCTTCCTTGCGCCGGGCCTCTCCGCCATCATCGATGCTCTAAAGACCTCACGGCAGATCTTCCATCGGATGTACGCCTATGTTGTTTACCGCATTGCGTTATCCCTCCATCTTGAGATATTCCTTGGTCTCTGGATCGCCATTTTGAACGAGTCTCTCAACCTGCAGCTCGTTGTCTTCATCGCCATCTTCGCTGATATTGCAACCCTAGCTATTGCCTACGATAATGCTCCATACAGCAAGATTCCAGTAAAATGGAATCTGCCAAAACTTTGGGGCATGTCTATTCTGCTCGGCATTGTTCTAGCAGCTGGCACTTGGATCACACTTACCACAATGTTTCCGCATCAAGTCTCTCCGCCTCAGGGAGTAGACGGTGGTATAGTGCAGAACTACGGCCATCGAGATTCGGTCCTCTTTCTCGAAATTTCACTCACCGAGAACTGGTTGATCTTCATCACGCGGGCTAATGGCCCATTCTGGTCATCATTGCCATCTTGGCAACTCACGAGTGCTATTTTGGTCGTCGATATTGTCGCTACCTTGTTCGCAATTTTTGGATTGTTTGTCGGTGGCCGCACCAACATTGTTGCAGTTGTGCGGGTGTGGATCTTCTCATTCGGGGTGTTCTGCGTCATGGGTGGGGTGTACTACCTTCTCCAGGGAAGTCAAGGCTTTGACAATCTGATGCACGGAAAGTCACCCAAGAAGGATCAGAAGCAACGATCACTTGAGGACTTTGTCGTCTCGCTACAACGAGTCTCGACGCAACACGAGAAGACGACATAGAATGAGTTCTCAGCTGTTGACACGAAGATCACGTCTCTTCCCGTTCTGAGCTTAGATCCGAAGCTCGACAGGGCGCATCGCTCATCGAACACGCTCACAGCGGATCATGGAGACTTGGAGTAATATATACCCGGGCAGAGCTTTGCTTTCATTTTGATTTGGCGTTCCATGGAGAGCTGTGTATCAATCGGCGCTAGCACTTGTTCTTAGGTATATGCGCTACGAGAAGAGGAGAAATCAAGGACAATAGAGGCAATGTGATTCCTTCACATCACTTGTAATTTGAACTTGCTCGTCTGTAATATCGAAGCAAGAGCGTAAATCTCAAGTTTACGAACTTTGACCTGAGTGGGGCTATAACTTCCTTGTACGGCAATGACGTACGCCTGGTTAGACACCCCACTTTCGGCTGCGACCACGCCCGCATCCTCGAGACCCTGACCTGAGTGCGTATACGAATCAGTTGCACCACTGTACCTCTCATCCTGAACGGACTTTAGTTCTTCTCCTTATCCATTTTAAACCGCAACAATGGCAGGCCTAGACGTAACGATCCCGAAGCTCAAGCTGAACGATGGCAACTCAATTCCTATGCTAGGTTACGGAACTGGTACAGCATGGTCTAAGAAGGGCGAGGAAAGCAAACATGATCAGGCGGTGATTGACGGCGTGAAGACTGCGATCAAGATTGGATACACGCATCTGGATGGCGCGGAGAGTACGTATTACCGTCGCACACTAGTTTGCACAGAGGAAGAAATAGAGCTAACGTGACTCTCAGTGTACAAAACTGAGCCAGAGCTTGGAATTGCAATCAAGGAGAGTGGCGTTGCCCGAGACAAGCTGTTTGTAACGACCAAGATCGACAAGGGCAACATGCACGACATTGAGGCGGCATTGCGTACAAGCCTGGGAAAGTTGCAACTCGACTATGTCGACCTGTATGAATGATTCCCAAGTTCAGTTTTGAGCATGGGCTAATTCACCCTAGATATCTCATCCATCAGCCATGGTTCACAGAGTCTGAAGCCGACCTGCAGAAAGCATGGGCAACCATGGAGTCCCTTCAGCAGGCCGGCCTTGCAAAGTCAATCGGTGTTTCCAACTACCTCGTACCCCATCTGAACGCCATTCTCAAAACCGCAAAGGTTGTCCCGGCATGTAACCAGATCGAATTCCATCCCTACCTGCAGCACACCGAGTTACTCACGCTGCACAAGAAGCACGGCATCGCGACAGCCGCTTATGGTCCATTGAGCGCAGCAACGAGGGCTTCGGGAGGCCCAGCGGATGATTACGTCAGTCGACTAGTCAAGAAGTATGCAGTCGGCGAGAACGAGATCTACTTGAGGTGGTGCATTGATCAGGACATTGTACCAATCACCACCAGTTCCAAGGAGCAGCGCTTGAGCGATTACTTGAGGGCATTGACATTCAAGTTAACCCCTACTGAGGTGAACCAGATCAACGAAATGGGCCAGCAAAAGCATTACAGGTAAGTTCTTCTTGTACGTGGCTGCGGCACGCATACTGATATTGCATAGGGGCTTCTGGGGCATGCACTTCGGCGACGAGGATCGTTCGTAGGCATGAATGTGAGCAAGGTGTAAGATCTGTATGGCAGAGACATTAAGAATAGATGCATATTAAAATTATTGAAAGTGTTCTCAAATGAAACGCAGATCTGTTACTTCAAGTCTGGTGTTCGCCCGAGTATGAGTAAAGCACGTGATCTCCAGTCCGCTCTAGCCTTTTTCTACACTAGCGCTGAGTGTCCGTGCGTGAACGTGCTTTCTAAAGTTGAACTCTCCGCAACCACCCTGCGATACCACCTTTGCGCGCTCAACCCCAACGATCGCATACGACTCGCGAATCTTCTCACTAGTCTAATCAATTGCGAAATTGATTATTGCGAGTGGGAATCTTTCGCAAATCGCGCGCCGGCCTTCGCCCGCTCACCTTCGCAATTCTGAGATCGCGCGACAGCAACGCGCCCCCGAATTCGTGCGCACTTGCTTCAGGGTAGAAGTCCTTGCGGCGCCGGTACTAGTCATATCTGGCTTTTGATTTGCCCCTCGTTTGCTCCGCGAACTTATCCACAGACGCTCCTTCGACTCGCACAAGCCTCCCCATCTCGTCAGCCCTCATCAACATGTCGGGCCCCTTGGTGAAGTCGAAGAAGGCGTCGAACAAGAATGCTTATCGTAGAGCGAAGAAGAAGGCGCAGCGCTCTGTGAGTCCCTAAATCTACGGTGGAAGCGTTGCGGACACATACTAACACAGTTTAGGAGGCACCGTCGGACGTTGGCGACTCTGCGCGTGAGACTGAATCTCCTGCACCAGACGACAACACCAATAACGATGCGCAGGCGGTCCAGCCAGTCGACACTCTCACCGTTGAAGACATCACGAACGATTTCGATCTAGACAACCCTCAGTTCGAGGTCTACAAGGCTATCTTTGAGAAATTCCGGGAGCCCACTGAAGAAGAGGCGGCGACCAAGGACGATAACAAGCCTGAAGTTTTCTACGATGACGACGATATCCCCGATGAAGAAGATGAAGACAAGCCGAAGATGTCCAAGAAGCAGAGGAAGAAGATGAACACGCTCTCCGTCGCTCAGCTGAAGGCGCAAGTGCAGAATCCCGAGTTGGTTGAATGGACAGATGTATCTTCATCGGATCCGAAGCTGCTCATCGCCATCAAGGGTTCAAAGAATGTCATCCCCGTGCCGACGCACTGGGCGCTGAAGCGCGAGTACCTGTCTTCAAAACGTGGTATCGAGAAGGTACCGTGGCAGCTACCCAAGTTCATCCAAGAGACGGGCATCTCAGAAATGCGCGACGCTGCTATACAGAAGGCGGAAGAGATGACGATGCGGCAAAAACAGCGTGAGCGCGTGCAAGGAAAGGTCGGCAAGCTCGACATCGACTACTCCAAGCTGTACGACGCCTTCTACCGGAGACAGACTAAGCCCGAGTTGACTAAATATGGTGAGGTCTATTATGAGGGCAAGGAGTATGAGACCAACACCGTGAATCTCAAGCCTGGCGAGCTGACCGAAGAGCTTCGGGATGCGCTTAGTATGCCGCCTGGCCACCCGCCTCCATGGCTCATCAACATGCAGCGCTTTGGACCTCCGCCTTCGTACCCCCACATGCGCATTCCTGGAGTGAACGCGCCCATTCCTGCTGGCGCAGCATGGGGCTTTCAACCCGGACAGTGGGGTAAAGCCCCCGTGGATGATTTCGGCAAACCTCTGTTTGGTGGAGACCTTTACGGTGTGGGCATTCTGGACACCCACCAAGAGCCAACGTACCATATCGAGCCTGTGGAGCGCAACACCTGGGGTGTCCTTCGCGCTGAAGGCGAGAGCGATGACGAGGAGAGTGACGAGGAAGAAGAGGAAGTAGAGGAAGAAGAACAGGGTGACGAGGATATTGATTCCGGCATCCGTTCGTCCATGACAACCGCATCAGCCATGGGTTCCGAGTTCGGCGGCACGGAGAGTGTCGGCGGCGACTTCATGATCAGGAAGCAGCGCAAAGGTATTGAGACTGAGGAGCGTGGCGTACCTCGCAGCGCCGGCCAGATCCTTCCAGAAAAGAACATATCGGCCACAGGCTTCTTCGGTGGCGAGCACGCTTACGATCTCGATGCTGCGCGACGCGACGGTCTCGGGCAACAGCGGAAGCGCAAGGCCGGTGAGGTGGACCTTTCTATAGACATGGATCAGCTGGGCGATGACGATAGGCTGGACAAGGCTGCACTCAAGAAGGAGTATGAGTCTAGGCAAAGAGCTGAAGCTGCAGGAAACTGGCAGAGCATTGATCAAGATGATTTGGCGGACATGATTGCCAGCGAGTCAAGGAAGAAGGCGAAGAGGGAGGACAACCGGAAGGCCAGGCGTTAATGGTCCACAGGGTGAAGAGTGTAGTGACACGATTTGAAGAGGCGGTTTTGTACAAAAGATTTGGATTCCAGGCTGGCGAACGATCTCCCAAGGAGATGACGCAAAAGGCGTTGCATACCATGGAGCTCAGGTTTACAGCATTGAAAAACGGCGTTGCAAGCGGCAAGACATAAGGCCGTCACAATTGAACATATTTAAGAATTAGACATTCCCTGTCGAAAACGAGGCTGACGGACCACACTATTACTGACCATTCAGGGCGGAGATGTTCAAGATTGGTATATGAAAAAGCAGTGGGCTGAATTTCAAGATTGTTTCGGGAAGGTATGCAGTGATGCGGAGGTACATGTGGCTTGACGCTGCCTTCAAGAAGCTATGGGAAGCATACTCAGGTAGTGCTAGAGTGAGCATGATTGGGCGTGGGCGTTGTGCATAGGATGGAGGATGGGAGGACATGGAGACGTGGCGACGGACTAAACAACCAAGTGTGCTGTGCAGCGCCGATCTGCGTATAGCGACAGCTGAGGAGACGGCAATAATATGCGTCTGCGTCATGATTGGATTCTAAGGCCGTCTTGAGGATCATACCCAGCTTGTGTGGGCACGTGCACGCGAGCTCTAGCCTCGAACATCACTTTTCCAGACCACGACCGCGCGACCCGTCAAACAAGTTCGTTTGTCCACCACGGATCCGCACGAGCTCTATTTAGCATCACCGCAATATTCTTCTACAGCTTATCCTTTCGAATACCCACACGTGACGGGTACAGTAACCACAGCGCAGCAATGGACAGAGATCGCGAGAGGGACAGGGATCGGGACCGAAGGTTTGTCTCGCCAAAAGATGTCTCAGTATTGTCAGAAGCAAGGACCTCTTGTGCTGGCGGTGCGTGTGTAGTATTAGCAGCATCTAACGCGCCGAACAGGGACGACAGGTACTCAAACACGTACCGGCCTCGCTCTCCTCGACCCCGTTCTCCTCCTCGCGGCGACACGTACCGTGCCGGTCGCTCACCACCTCCGCGTCGAGGCTCGCCCCCGCGTCGCGGCCTCGCTTCTGCAGACACATACACTCCTGGCGGTCGCTCGTCTCGTCCACGGAGCCGCTCGCCTGCGTTCAGGAGGAGGTCACGGAGCCCTCGTCGCGACGACAACTGGCGCGCCCGCCCCAGATCGCCGCCTCGCCGAAACTTCTCGCCTAGGAGAGACGACTTTAGAGGTGACAGGACACGGTCGCCTCGGCGGGACGCATATGATTCGTACACACGCTCACCGCGACCACGCGAGAGGTCCCCGCCTCCCAGAGAGCGCGAAGCATCACCTGCTAGGAGCCGTGGAGTGCGTTCGCCCGTGCGACCCGGTCGGTATGACGAACCGCGTTCGCGAGTAAACAGGTATGGAACTGATCTATTTGCTGTCGTGGACATATCTAATCCCATGAAGCCCTCCCCGCCGATACTCGCCCGCCCGTGACACTCGCGACTATCGTCGCCGCTCACCTTCGCCCAGACGCGACCGCCCCGAGCCGTTTGTCGCAGACACTTGGAGGCGCCGTAGCCCCTCTCCCGCGAAGCCTACATACGCCTCAAACGATGCTTCGGGCAGGGAGTCTGCAGCAACGTCCCGCAGATCTTCTCCGCCTCCCATCCACCCCAGCCGAGCGGCACTCGTAGACGATAGGCCGGCGAGGGATGCAGCTTCAGCTCCGAGATCACCGTTCCGCGAGCGTGAGATGGTAGATAGGAGCCGAGACTTCACCCGCGAGCGCGAACGTGAGCGATCACCTCCGCGACGCAGAGACTCTCCTCCAACCGGACCACGCGGCGACAGGGAGTTTGCGCCTCCTACCGGGCCATCGGCATCATCCTACCGGAACGGCGACAACAACAACTTTTCTCGAGCACCACCAACAGGTCCGTCTAGCCGCAGCTATCCTTCGCCAGCCATATCCCCACCAGCGGGTCCGGCGAGCTCGACTGCACAACAACCGCCTGCGTTCCCACGAGGTAGCAATCCAGCCCTCGCTGCGCCCACCAGGCCGCGAGGTGGAGGTCGTGGCGGGTTTGCATATGACTCGCCCCGCGACTTCTCTGGTCCTCCATCGCGCCGTGGGTCCTGGGGAGGCGGACCTCGTGGAGGAGGCTTCTACGGCAGTGGTGCCCCCTCTGGTCCTCGAGGCTCTGTCAGCGGACCATCGAACTTTGCCCCACCTTTCCGCGGATCTAGCAACTCGACAGCAACGACGTACCCGCGTACTATGCGCTTCCGTGATCATCTGTCCGACCTACCAAAGGAAGTCCCCGGTGGGCAGAAAGCTCCAGAGGTCTACGACAAGAGCAGGCTTCTCAAGCTCGAGGAAGATGCTAAGAGACTGAGGGAGATGATTGACAAGAAGGAGGACGAGAAGCGTCGCAAGTTGAGGGAGTGGGACAGCCTCGAGCGAGATGCTTCAACCGCCCAACTCAAGGTCGACCTTGCGGAGCAATCACTGAGAGAGCTCGAAGGAGAGGGAGACATGTCGAGCGCTTTCTAGAAGGAACTGGCATGGTAACCTGACGAGGTTCTCTGGGACCAAAAAAGCTTACACGGATTTGAAGCAACGAAAGCCTGCGATGCTGTACTTTTACTTTGGGCGGGACGCTTTGCCTGGAAGATTTGCTTGCATTTCTGCATTGAGATTGGCAAATTCATGGCATTGTGGCGGCGTTGGATGGTTAGGACTCTGACCGCTTGCAATACATTTGGTAGCAGAAAATGAGATCTCTTGAAATGAACCTGTGTGATTTTGAAGTGCTACAAACTTTTCTTTCATTCTACCGTTGGGAAATCAAACAATTTCCCAGACATGTGCTATGCATATGAGTTATGAGTCGCAGATTCAATGTCACTCTAAACAGTAGCGTAGTTCGTGGTCCCTCACCCAGACTATGATGAGTCCACTGCTGCGGACCACCGATTGGCTGGTTGGACTTGTCCCTCTTCCCCACCCTAGCTTTGACTCTCCGAAACTTTTCGAGTCTATTCACGTCAACTCTCTTGACGCGGCACCAAAACCTACACAACTTTCTTGTGTAGTTTTCAATATGGCGGGCAAGAAGGTACGTTGCTGGTCTAAGTTTTTGTGTGGCGATTAAGAGCTAACATGCGCCCAGGAACCCGCGAAGCCCAAGCCGAAAGCTCCCCCACGACGGACGGCGGCGAAGGCGCAAGCTCCTCCACCGCAAGTACAAAAAGCAGACGATGAGGGCGATGTTATGGAGGTGGACGGTGGCGCGGTGCAACCTCCACCTGCAGCAGTAGAGAATGCGCCGGACATGAACCCAGACGCCTCGACATCCGCCGAACAGACGCGAAAACGAAAAGCGCCACTTAATCACAGCACCGACGAATTTGCTGCTCTTCTTGAACCCTTCTACTATGGAAAGAGCTTGACCGACCCCATCAACACTGCGCGTGACAAGTGGAATTTATTACCGGCGTTTTTGAAGACCAAGGGTCTAGTGAAGCAGCACGTGGACTCGTACAATCACTTTGTGGACGTGGAGCTGAAGAAGATTATCAAGGCGAACCGATTCGTGCGCAGCGACTTTGATCCCAAGTTCTTGCTGGAATACACAGACATCCGCGTCTTGTCGCCGAACAGGCAAGAGGAAGATGATCTCGACCACCACCGCAGTACGGTTACGCCGAACGAATGCCGACTTCGCGATATGACATATGCCGCGCCCATCGTGGTGGACATCGTGTACACAAGAGGAAGCGCAAAGGTCAAGCGAACAGGCATCAAGATCGGGAGAATGCCAATCATGCTGAAGAGCAACAAGTGCGTTTTGGCCGCCAAAAACGACCGCGAGATGGCTGTCATGGACGAGTGTCCGCTGGATCCGGGAGGCTACTTCATCACACGAGGGCAGGAGAAAGTCATTCTGGTGCAGGAGCAACTGAACAAGAATCGTGTCATTGTCGAGAGCGCAAAGGGTATCATGCAGGCTAGCGTTACGAGTTCTACACACGAAAGGCGAACGAAGACGTATGTCATCCAGAAGAAGGGACTCATGTTCTTGCGACACAACACATTGTCAGAGGAAGTTCCGATCGTCTTCGTACTGAAGGCCCTCGGAGTACATTCGGACAAGGAGATTTTGGTCATGATAGCAGGCACCGATGCCGCATATCAAGACAGCTTCGCCATCAACTTCGAGGCATGCGCCAGAGAAGGAATCCACACACAGGAAAAAGCTCTTGAATACATTGGGCACCGCGTTCGATTAGTGAAGAAGCCTCTCGGAACCTCACGTTTGCGTAATTACCACCTCGAAGCGATCGAATGTCTAGCCAACGTCGTTCTCCCGCACGTTCCCGTCGAAGGCACTAACTACCGCCCAAAGGCTCTCTACGTTGCGTTGATGGCTCGTAGAGTGCTAATGGCGATGCAAGACCCTAAGTTGGTGGATGACCGCGATTACGTTGGAAACAAGCGTCTTGAGTTGTCCGGTCAAATGTTGTCCCTTCTCTTCGAAGACCACTTCAAGCGATTCAACCACGACTTCAAGCTGAGCATAGACAAGGTTCTCAAGAAGCAGAATCGGGCGCAAGAGTTTGACGCCTTCTCGCATTTTAGCGTACACAAGAACCACATCACCATGGGCATCGAGCGCGCCATCGCTACTGGAAACTGGAGTCTAAAACGTTTCAAGATGGACCGGGCTGGTGTTACTCACGTTTTGAGCAGACTGAGTTACATTGCGGCGCTTGGTATGATGACAAGAATCAGTTCACAGTTCGAGAAGACCCGCAAGGTCTCTGGTCCTCGTGCCTTGCAGCCTTCTCAATTTGGTATGCTGTGTACGTCTGATACGCCTGAAGGTGAAGCCTGTGGTTTGGTTAAGAACTTGGCTTTGATGACGCACATTACAACCGAGGACGACGAGGACCCTGTGCGCAAGATCATCTTCATGTTAGGTGCCGAGGATATCTGCTCGCAAACAGGAGAAGAGATCCACGGTGAAGGTGCATATAGTGTATGTCTCAACGGCACGCCGATTGCGATCACAGATACACCAAAGCGTTTCTTGAACAGCTTCCGAAAGCTGCGGCGAATGGGTCGTATCTCGGAGTTCACTAGCATTCACATCAACCACGATTTCTGCGAGGTGCACGTCGCCACAGACGAGGGCCGTATTTGCCGGCCCATGATCGTGGTTGAGAACCAGCGCTCAAAGGTCACAGGCCGATATCTGAAGGCTCTGCGCAAAGGCACAATGGAGTTTGAAGACTTTTTAACGAGGGGACTTGTCGAATATCTGGATACGAACGAAGAGAACGATACCAATATTGCTCTTAAGGAGACGGACATCAACCAACACACGACTCATCTCGAGATCGAGCCGTTCACTATCCTCGGTGCCGTCGCTGGACTCATCCCGTATCCACATCACAACCAGTCGCCCCGTAACACGTACCAATGTGCTATGGGTAAGCAAGCCATTGGCGCCATCGCCTATAACCAGTTTAGTCGAATCGACACCATACTCTACCTCATGGTCTACCCCCAAGAGCCCATGGTCAAGACTCGCACCATTGAGCTCACGAAATACGACAAGCTGCCAGCCGGCCAAAATGCCACCGTCGCAGTCATGTCCTACTCCGGCTACGATATTGAGGATGCTCTCATTCTCAACAAGGCATCCTGTGATCGCGGCTTCGGACGTTGCCAGGTCATGAAGAAGGTGTCGCACCAGCTGAAGTCTTATGCCAACGGCACTTCAGACCGCATCAATGCCGGCGCCCTCAAAGTCGACGACCCCACGCACCAAGCCATCGGTCAAGACGGTATCGCCCAAGTCGGAGCACGCATCAATTTGGGCGACGCATTCCTTCTCAAAGCCATCCCCCAAGACACCGCAGGCCCGCCCTCAACCACCTACAAAGACAAGCCTGAGAAATACAAGCTCCACGACTGCTCCTACATCGACAAAGTGTGCATCACCGAAAACGAAGCCGGCACAACGCTCATCAAAATCCTCAATCGCCAAACCCGCCGCCCCGAACTCGGTGACAAATTCTCCTCGCGCCACGGCCAAAAAGGTACCACCGGGCTCATCGTCCAGCAAGAAGACATGCCCTTCAACGACCAAGGCATCAACCCAGACATCATCATGAACCCGCACGGCTTCCCCTCGCGCATGACCGTCGGCAAAATGATGGAACTCCTCTCCGGCAAAGCCGGCGTCCTCAACGGCACGCTCGAATACGGCACCGCCTTCGGCGGCTCCCGCGTCGAGGACATGGCCGACATCCTCGTCTCCAAGGGCTTCAGCTACACGGGCAAGGACTACCTCACCTCGGGCATCACCGGCGAAGCGCACCAGTTCTACACTTTCTTCGGCCCCATTTATTATCAGAAACTCAAGCACATGGTCCAGGACAAGATGCACGCGAGGGCGCGCGGGCCGCGGGCCATTCTCACGCGCCAGCCCACGGAGGGTAGGGCGCGCGACGGCGGGTTGAGGCTCGGAGAGATGGAAAGAGATTGTCTGATTGCGTATGGTGCGAGTCAGTTGTTGCTCGAGCGGCTGATGATCAGCTCTGATGCGCATAATGTCGATGTGTGCGAGACGTGTGAGCTTTTTTTACGCACCCCCTTTTCGTGTATTATACTAATATGAACACAGGCGGCCAGATGGGATATAGCGGGTACTGCAAGTTGTGCGAGAGTGAGAAGGCGGTGCGAAGGATTACCATGCCGTATGCGGCGAAGTTGCTGATTCAGGAGCTGGGGAGCATGAATGTCAAGGTTACGATTGGGCTGGCGGATGAGTTTCCCAGGGAGGAGTAGGGGAGGGAGGAAGGTTATGTGCATTATCAGGCGCGGATTGGAATTTGCATAGCGAGGCGCAAGTGGGTAGGATTTCTTGTCATTTCATTCGGTACGTACGTGCATGGCCGGTTTGATGCCAGCGGGTATCTCATCAATCTACTTCATGTCCCTCCATCCCTCACTCTGTGATGCGTCTGCGACTCCACACGCGCAACCACGACACCAGCTCCCTGCTAGGCGTCCCAGGGAAGCGCCAGAAGCGAGGGCCGAGCGCGAATATCAAGGCTAAGCTGTTCGCCGGCTCAAGGTAGCTCGCAACCTGCAACCACAGCTCCACGGGCATCCTGTTAGGCGCATCCAAACGTCCATTTCGATCCTGTGCCCGCGCCTCGGCTACTATGCGTGTGGTGGTGGTTGGTGAAAGCTCGGGCACTAGGCGCATACGCAAGAGCGTCGGGTATATAACGAGCGCGAGGTTGATAAACTCTTCCATACCGATGTTGTCGTACAGCATCAGTAGCAGCTCTGCTGGGAGGTCGTTGAAGGACGGTCGGTGCGGTGGGGGTGGTGGCGGCGGCGGTGCGCCAGGTGCTGTCGACATATCTGATTGTTTATCCTGACGTGACTATCATTCAGTCCGTGTGTGGTTTGGATGCGGGCTCGGCGGCAATAGATAGCAGCCAGCGGTAGATGTAGCCCGAGAGGAACCAGGCTGCGATAGCGACTGCGGTGAAGTATATGGCGAACGGTCCTAGTGATTGCGGAAGGACGTTCAGCAGGAAAGGATCGAGTACTGATTGTGTTAGTGCTTGCATGGTTGTAGGAAGTAAAACTTACTAATGTCTACATCGACGGGCTCGGGGTGTACCATCAACGTGCGGTTTGTTGAATAGTAGGATGCTGCAGCCTGGATGCGGAGGAAGAGTAGAGACTGGGCAGCTGTCGGTTCAGCCAAGTCGTGAGGCCGTGCTATCTTGGTGTTCGATTCTTGGAACCGTTCACTGTACTCAGCGAGAGAGGTGACAAGTCCGGGCGCATCAAACGTTTGTTCAATTGTGTAGGTGTCCAGCCAGAAGTCGGTGGGTTGCTAAGATATGTTAATGATTGTTATATAGTCGCAAGTGGAAGATGGACTCACTGTAGCAGGCCAGCATATGCGGACCTCGTACCTTCGCCCTGCTTCGAGCTGCAGGAGGTACCAGGACTCAAGGCCGCGAGGGGCCGCTGTAGAGGGAAACAGCACAGGCAGCTGCGTGGGCAGGATTGTTTGCGTATGCGACAGGACATGCAGGTGGAGGTCTTCTAAGCTGGGGCGGACATTGGGAAGAGTCACGGGACTGGGACCGAGGAAGATGGTCTTCTCGACGTTGGCCTTCACTGTCACGGCTTGTGTGACTATGCAGAGCAGCCCGGCCAGGACGCGCATCTTTGGCGGGGGAATAATTGGGAGACGGGGGAGATGAACGCAAACACTGCTATCACGGTCTCTCACGTGGGCCAGAGTTTTGCCATTGGACGGCGGCCGCGCTGCGAATCGCAGCGGGCTGTGGCATCGCATGTCAAGGCCATTGTTGTGTTTTGTGGAGCAACAGGCAGCGGCAATGCAGGCGGAGCTTGGACGAGCACGGACTAGCGCTGTTTACGAACTTCTCCCGTCAAAGTGTATCCCCGCGACCTACGTTCGCTCTCAACACCACCCGCAGCCTCCCACCACCCAACTGCGGACTCGACTCGACTGACCCATTCAGATACCCAATTAATACATCCACAATCCCGCAACCATGAGAGAAGTCATCTCCCTCAACGGTACGCTACCCCACACGGCCACACGCCAGACCGCCTCTAGCGGGACAACCCTGTGATATTTCGACATGCTGACATTTACGCGTCTAGTCGGCCAGGCCGGTTGCCAGATCGCAAACTCTTGCTGGGAGGTACGTTTGGGGCGAAAGCACGCTGTCCGCCGCCTTCCACTGCCCAGAACGCGCGAAGAAGGGGGCGGCAATAGCGGGTGCCTGACCGCCATTGCGCGAATTTGTACTGACAGCACCACAGCTCTACTGCCTCGAGCACGGCATCCAGCCCGACGGCTACCTCACTGAGGAGCGCAAGGCCAAGGACGACGACCATGGTTTCAGCACCTTCTTCTCCGAGACTGGTACACCTCTCCAGCTTAACCGATATCAATCAACACCAGCGCTAACACCCCACAGGCCAGGGCAAGTACGTCCCGCGTACCATCTACGCCGATTTGGAGCCCAACGTTGTCGACGAGGTCCGCACTGGTCCTTACCGATCCCTCTTCCACCCGGAGCACATGATCACCGGAAAGGAGGATGCGTCGAACAACTACGCCCGTGGTCACTACACCGTCGGCAAGGAGCTCATCGACCAGGTCCTCGACAAGGTCCGCCGCGTTGCCGACAACTGCTCGGGTCTGCAAGGTTTCCTCGTCTTCCACTCCTTCGGTGGAGGTACTGGTTCCGGATTCGGTGCCCTGTTGATGGAGCGTCTGTCTGTCGACTACGGCAAGAAGTGCAAGCTCGAGTTCTGTGTCTACCCTGCACCGCAGGTCGCCACCTCGGTCGTTGAGCCCTACAACTCCATTCTCACCACACACACCACGCTCGAGCACTCTGACTGCTCCTTCATGGTCGACAACGAGGCCATCTACGACATCTGCCGCAGGAACCTCGGCATTGAGCGCCCCAACTACGAGAACTTGAACCGTCTCATCGCACAGGGTATGAAATTGCTTTGCTATATGCCATTAATTCTTGCTCACAAACCCCAGTCGTGTCATCCATCACTGCCTCGCTCCGATTCGACGGATCCCTGAACGTCGATCTCAACGAGTTCCAGACCAACTTGGTCCCCTACCCCCGTATCCACTTCCCTCTCGTCGCCTACGCGCCCGTCATCTCTGCCGCCAAGGCCGCCCACGAGGCCAACTCGGTCATGGAAATCACCAACGCCTGCTTCGAGCCCAACAACCAGATGGTCAAGTGCGATCCTCGCAACGGAAAGTACATGGCTACCTGCCTGTTGTACCGTGGTGACGTTGTCCCCAAGGACACCCACGCTGCTATTGCACACCTCAAGACCAAGCGCACCGTGCAGTTCGTCGACTGGTGCCCTACCGGATTCAAGATCGGTATCTGCTACCAGCCACCCCAGAACGTCCCCAACGGCGACCTTGCATCAGTCAACCGCGCCGTGTGCATGTTGTCCAACACCACTGCCATTAGTGAGGCCTGGTCCGCCTTGTCGCACAAGTTCGACCTCATGTACTCCAAGCGTGCCTTCGTGCACTGGTACGTCGGTGAGGGTATGGAGGAGGGTGAATTCTCCGAAGCACGTGAAGATCTCGCAGCACTGGAGCGCGACTACGAGGTAAATTGCGCCCTTTTTTTCTTGATTAGGGCGTTGACTAACAATGTGTTTAGGAGGTTGCTGCTGATAGCCTCGGCGATGAGGAGGGCGTTGAGGCGGAGTACTAGACGTCTTGTGCTGCGCATGTAGATGTGAGGAAACGCAAAGATGATCGATTCAATATTGTTGATTGGTGTGTCTTTGTTCGAAGCTACGCTTTTGACGAGGACATGTACCTCTTGGCGATAATGAGCGGTGGAGTTTGGGGGAGAATTGCCCTGCTTTCTATGTTACTACTCTTTAGTAATGGCCAATAAATTGACTTCGGCTCATTGAATTTCTTGGTGATGACTTTGTGAATGGCCTGACGGGGTAACTAATAGTCGAATAGAAAGTCGTGAAGGTTCATACTCTACGTAGAGATGTTTCAGGCAAGTCGGGATGAAGATGTTGAAAGTGTGCATAGTGCAAGATGAATCAATGATTGCAGTTCAGTATCCAAAACGCTATGCTACGAATTTTACACATGTCATTACATCCAAACAACCAACGCCCATCAAATAACCATCTAGTACTCATCCTCTACATCCTCCGCCCTCTCTATGGCCTTCTTCTCCGCCAACTCCCTAATCTTCTCGCCCAGCACATCCCTCCCATACCTCGCCGCCACCTTGCCCGCCAAATCCAGCATCTTGCCATTCGCATCTCTCATCAAACTGACAATCTCCAGCGCCTTCATGCCGTGATCCTCGCCGGCCAGACACTCCAAGCCCAGCAATTGCAGCAGCGCGCGATCAACCGCGACTTCGAGATTCGTCAGATCCTGGCGCTGCGCAGGGGTGGGGCGGGTCGCTTGGATAGTCGAAGAGAGTTGCGAATGTAAAGTAGAAGAGAGGATGAAAGCTTGTTCGTAATCCAGTTGTTTCGACTCGCTCTTCTTCGCAGTGGCGCCGTCTTCATCATCGCTCGCTTGCTCCTCGGGCGCGTTCTTTTTCTTCTCGACCGCGCTGGTCAGCGGGATTTCAAAGGCGAATTCAGACAAGTGCGGGACCGGCGCGGACGGGTATGTCTCTTTGCCCTTGATGATCATGCAGTGGAACTTGATGTCTGTGGCGGAATCTGAGTCGGATGCGACCCCGACGGGCCAGTAGGATTCTTCTTTGCCGCCGGATGCCAGGCGGCTGAGGCAGTTTGTGTCGAGCATGGGGACCCAGCGGGCCTGGCCGGCGGTGCGCCAGCCGAGGCAGGTGAGCAGGACGCCCGAGGAGTCGTAGATGTAGGGATCGCCTTCGGCGCTGAAGAAGACGGAAGTGAGCTGTGTGTTGGGTGGGAGGGCGAGGATGTCCGAGTCTTGGTAGATGGTGTCGTGTTTGATGTTTTCGATGGTGTAGAGGAGTTGCGTGCTGAGGTCGGATTGGATGGGTCCGTTGCCGATGGTCAGGATGTAGTCGCGCCAGGCGGCGCAGGTTACGGCTGGGCTGGACTTTTGGCGGTAGACGCGGATGGGGAGGCCAAAGAGGGAGTAGATGCGGACATAATTTGCAGAGGTTGTGACGCAGACGTAGGAGTCTGAGAGAGCGATAGCAGTCACGGACTCGCCGGCTGGTAGATTCGTGCGCCATTCTGTTCGAGTAGTCCAGGTCTCGTGTGGCCGGTAGTAGATAATTCCTGGGTTTCCATCGCCAGTACTGTTCGGCTGACAGGCGAAGAGGGTACCATTTTCGTTGAGGCACGCTTTGTCGTACAGGAAGATGTCAGTGAAGTGGAAGTTGCGGAAAGTATGTTCGTCATAAAACTTGACGGACAAGGTGTGATGTCGGCCTTCCTGCGAGACTGTCTCGACATATCCAGTCAGGGAGCAGCAAAGGAGTCTTCGATTGCCGCGCCATGGTGTTGCACCGGGCTGGAAGGGCTCATGGACCTGGGGACGGAACATGGCACTACTTGTAGCTCGCCGTTTGAAGGAAGGCTCCGCACCGTTGGCAATGTGGACATTTGGACGCTTGCCATGACCATTCAAAGCAGGTGCATAGCCAGCACCGTCGTCGTCGATTACGAAGTCGTTCATCTCCTCGTCGCCGTCTTCGTCTGCTTCATCGTCCCTGAAGTCAGGGCCAAGCAAGTCGTCTAGGGAGTCCGGTGTCCCATCTCTTTGCCGTGGCCTTCTCTCTGGCAAGGTCATCTTCGTACCATTTGCAACTTTATCCGGTGCCGGGGCAACTCCAGCTCGGCCACCCGCAGGGTCGTGGAAGAAGGGTGCTGATACGGTAGGCTTTTGTAGGAGGGACAGCTGGTCTTCGGGCACGAAACCTGTATGGATAAACAGCTCGCCTTCGTTGTTGGTGTAGGATAGAATGTTCTCTGTTGGATGCCAGGCCATTGCGAGAATTGTAGCCTTCACATCGTCGAACTTCTTGAGCAGCTTCTGTGTCTTGGTGTCCCAGAGACTGAGGTTCAAGTCGCTCGAGGTTGTTGCCAGAAGAGCACCATTTGGCGACCATGCAGCTGCTGTTATATCCGCACTGTGGCCAGTCTTGAAGACTCGTTGTCGTTCCCAGTCGCTTGTGGACATGACCTGGATGTCTCGCAGTGCTGTTGGCGTAGCAAAAGCTCGGCCGTCTGGATGCCATAGCACCCTCGAGCTAGACTCCGCATCTGTTTCCAGACTCTTGATCATGCCATCGACTTTCTTGACCATTTCAGGCTCCTCTTCCTCCAAAGAGTACACGTAAATGTTGCCGTCCGCGCAGGAAACTGCAAGCTGCTTGCCCGTCTTATCGAAAGATACGTGTTTCACAGCTCGAGGCTGGTCGCGTAGTGTTCGTCTTTTGGTCGTGTTGTTGACATTCACGACGTTTACAACAAGTTCGCTGCTATGATTAGCATTGAGCTATGAATACTTGTGGTCAACGTACTCGCTCGCGACAGCAATCCACTGTCCGTCTGGGCTCAGAGCTACATCCCGTATAGGCAAAGTGGCTCTGTCCAATATTTCCTCGAACTTGTTGCCGTCGAGTGTGTACTTGCTCACTGTGCCATCCTCGGATCCAGTGATGAAGAAGCCGTTCTGCGTAGTCCATTAGCTGGTTTCTGCATTCGGTGCTGGCATACATACACCAGCTACTATGGTTGTATTGTCTTCCTGGCAATTGTCTACTGTCACAGGCTCGTCGTCGGATCCGGTACTGAACACGCGGCAGTAGTCGTCAACTCCGGCCGTAATGAGCTTCTTTCCGTTCGGTGTGTATGCGAGGTAAGTTGCGCCGGGGGCGTCTGCGTGTTCAGTCAGCGTTGAGAACAGATGTGGTACTTGCTCTAGTACTTACGGGCTTGTCGTCCCTGCATTCTCGCCATTGTAACAGGGTCTGATGTTGTATGCGAAAGTTCGTGATGCGCGTGTCGCGGACGACGCGCCGACAATTAGGACGCGTTAAGTGATCCATTTTAGGACTAGCGCTATTGCTCCCCCACCTCATCCAACTTTATCCCAACACTGTTGACTCAACATCCAATACTCAATTCTTACACTCTAACATAGTCTACTATTACATGGATTTCCAATGCAATCCTTAATGATCCCACATGACTCGGCACTATTTCGGGACGTTGTGGCATAAGGAGTAATTCGTCATGTCTTGCTCGACGGCCAATTCATGCACTACGACTACAGGTGTTGAGTACGATGGAAAGCGAACAGCGTTCAATTGCTAGCAATGTTTCTTCTATTCGGGATCTATTAGTATAGTATTGCCATTGCATACGAATTCTAGGTATACGGTGAATACCTTCAAGCTCTCCTATTCTGTCTGCCTATCTCATCACTTCACTCGAAGTGAATGAATATGAGCCGCTAAAACTATTCTAGTCACAATACACGCCGGCAACACATTCTCTATAAATCCTGCCTTCGAGTTCCACACCTTCTTCCACTCTCGACCAAAATCTCCCAACTATGGAGGCTTCAAGGGGAGCCCTTCGAGGTCAAGAAAATGCCGCCACCGAGTCTACCAATCCCAGATCCTTTTGCGCTCTACCAGCAGAGATGAAAGTCAATATCTTTACCTTCATTCGAACTCGAACCGAACAAAGAGAAGTGTGTCTTGTTAGCAGAGAATGGAGGGCACTCATGGCCCCCATGCTTTGGGATTTATTCTCGTCATCTCTCGAACTGACACCTGAAAAAAAATTGAGTGTCTTATTGAATCCCCAAAATGGAGTTCTCTCTCATGTCAAGGAACTGCGACTACGGAACAGCGCCATACCCAAGGATTGGCAGCGCACCATCGAGACTACTCTAAAGTTCCTAATTGGAGCGCTGCCTAGAGGCTCGCTACGATGTTTCTCCAGCGGCTATAAGGTACCTGCAGCAGTCCTCATTCATCTCCTCCAGCTACATCCGAATCTGGGGTCGCTGCAAACGCAATGGGAAGCACCGGACCCTAGCGATACGGTCGGATTGGCGTCTTCACCTTGGATCGCACCGAGCCTTTCAAAGATCCGGCAATTGGACCTGTACGTGGATCTAGCTCGCAGCCCCATGATTGCCGATTGTGCATTCCTTGTCAAGAGCGTCAGAGCTCTAGACTCACTGTTTTTATTCTGCACGACTAAGACGCACAACCGGTCTCTTGGAGAGGCATCTGATTTGATATTTCAAAACTCGAGGCCAAACAAGGACGGAGCAAACAACTTCCTGCAACCTGTCTATTTGGGTATATGCAACTTTGACCTAGCAGTCTCCGCCATCAGCCTTTTCGAACATGTGAGCCTGGCTACACTATCTCGCCTGAACCTACTACACGTAAACAATGCTTCAGAATTCCTAGAAGCTCTTGCTACACGGTACTCGGTAACGCCTGGCAAATTGGCTCATCTCACTATCGTACTGGGACCACTTGAAGATGTCGCAATCGATGCTGCCTTACAAGCTATCGAGCATCTGCTTCGTAGCATCAATCCCCTCCATCGCTTGGATCTCGATACTGGCTCAGATCGATTCATAGACATTACTTGTCTTGCTCGACACGGCCAAACTCTGAGAGGGTTGTCTTTGTCCTGCGAACCCACTGGCAATGTCCGTTTGAAATTGGCTTACCAAGATTTTGCCACCATTCTGGCCACCTGCAATGGCTTAGAGCAACTTGCATTCAACTTTCGCCCAATTTCTCTGGGCCCTGTCGACCGTATGGCCTTGGACTTCGCCTTGGGTGGAGACTTACATTCGGCCCAGACTGAGCTAGAAGCGGTCCTAGTAAGTAATACACGTCTGTAGCAAGCCTCAGTTACTAACGACATCATAGGAATTGGTTTCGCAGCTATCCAAACTCCATACGCTGCGATTCTTCTCTTGCCCAGATTTGGATTATCCTGAAGGCTCTCTTTCCCCGGCCAACTTCACAGGTGCCACACAGATTGCTATGCAACATGTCGCGGCCCAGATGATGGCATACCTTGTCAAGCACGGGTCCAAGCTGAAGGTCATCTCCTTCTCTCCACCCACACCCGGTAGGGCGAAAGAGGCAAGCAAAGACGGCAATGGTCACTGGTGGCCGCACTACTACTACACGCGTGGCCGCAACATCGATGTGAGAGGAATGGAGCATGTGACAGCATTACCCTTGGTCCATCCATTACTCGAAATGCCACAATGCACCATCTTGAAGTCTCTAACCGGCTAAAACTCCATGGAAGCACGAATTGTCAATCTGAGCAGGATCTGCCTCCCACAAAAAGTTTACATGGCCAGGCTGGGCAGGAATTTACTTTCAGCAAACCATTCAATTCCGTTAATTTGAGGTATTTGGGACATGTACGCACCGCCAGCTTTGTATAACTTCTCACGCCAGACAAGACTTGGGGCTGACATGTTCATTGCCGCGTAGAGTGCAACTCAGCGAGCGTCCGACCAAGACATGCATTATGCTAGGAACAGATACATAAATAGTCCACTATATGTCATTACTTCGGCCCTCAAAATGAATGCTTAATAGTGCTCTCCACGCTAACCTGCTTAAAAGGCCACAATGATCAGTCATCATCGAGCATAAATGCAGAATGGTACATATCATCGGTCAGCCTAACACTTCTCACGGTTCTTTTTTAAGGAAAAAATCATCTTTCCGCTCACAAATACATTAGATGCGATTCAGGGCGATTGAGAAAAGCCACTATGAATGGCAACCATGCTCGCATGCAACGTCACCCGCAGCGCTGAACATATACTGCAAGTTTGGTATCCCTCCAGCGAAGACTAATTTTAGGCTAGCAGTTTTGTAATGGTCTGTCGCAGGTCTTTAGAGAGGGTGCAAATTGTTAGAGAGTGCCAATTTGGGTGCGGATCATGGAACAACTACCTCAACACACCATCTGTTGCATAAAAACAGCTAATCGAAGTGTTCATCAAGCGACAGAAATTTGTTTATATCCAATACCCAATTAATTCCGTACAAAGAAAGAAATCTGAGGCGTATACGTGTATGTCCCCATGTTTCTCTCATCCAAGCCGTCCATTACCCAATCACGACGCCCGTACAATCTACTTGATCCCAACACCAGACTGCCCTTTTTCGATGCCAACTTTCTCCCTCACCATAGCCTTATCTGATACTCCGTTAAGCATTTCACCAGTTCAAAATGCTCGACTCCGCCATCTCCTCCCGAAAGTTCGGTATGGGCACAGACACGACCTCATCCACCCGGCACCAATGAGTGAGCCTGCCCCTGTAGTACACGTACTCGGGCCAGATGTGCCAGTTGAAGTCGGGGCGCTTGTCCCATGTAGTCACGTGTCTTCCTGATGGCGGGCACCATGCTATGACCTTGATGTTCGATCCTTCAGCCGCGAGTTTCTTGAAGACAAGGCTTGTTAATATCTGCATTTGGATCGCATATCGATCGATGTCTGAGGGGGATTTGGGTCGGAGTGGGACCTCGTAATGGTGAAAGAATGGCATGTCCATAATGCGGAGTGTATGTAGCTTCGAGAATACGGCGATGGCTGACTGCAAGTCAATTAGCGATGATTCTGGAGTGGGAGGTTGGAGAGGCTTACCAATCGTGCTTGCACAACAGAGGTAAGGGCCGGATGTGCGAAACAGCCATCTTCCAATCCCAAAGGCTCACTTTCTTTGTCGATACATAGCCCGAGTTCTTGAAGGTCCGGGCAGGAGGTGAGAATCGCCCAGAGGGTTTGCACAGGGTACGTGGAGTTCTTCCCAGTCCACCTGCCAACAGCGAGGGTTTGCAGCGTCAGCTGGTGATTGGCGATACTCTCCTTCGATACCAGCCCATGGTGTGCCATCTCTAGACAGAGCCTCTTGAGGCCCTTGAAGGACATTAGGAGTGCTTCGATGTCTCGGCGGATTCCTGGACTCTCGATGATATTGTTGGGCACCTCTAGAAGGCTGATTCGCAAGCGGACCAAACTGCAGATGTGTTCTCTGAAGGGCCTTGTCAGACTCTGGAGTAGGCGTTGCGGTCCCGCACAGCAATCGATATCAAGCTCCCGAAGGTAAGTGAAATCGATGTAATAGCTGATCCGGATATGATTGTAACCCATATTGAGCTTGCTCAGCACCAGCTTGTGGAGGCGGGACTGTCCACCTCCCCGCTCAGAACTCGGCGAATCGATGAATTGGAGATCCGCAAGTCCTTCAGGAGAATTCCATGGACCCAACGCAACGATTGGGACCTCAGAGGCAATGGCCAACGAGGAGAGGCGCGGAGCAGATCGGAGGACGTGCCCGTATTACCATAACGTTCCGCCAGGCGTCATCGCATGAGTATTAAGGAATACATCCAAGGTTTCGACGCTATTGAGAGTAGAAATCGGGATAATAGCACTACTCCTGCAGTCTTTCCAGAAACGTATGCTGACTGCGTTGAGACGCGATTGAGCTTTGAACATCATGCAGCGTGTATCTATGTTCAATGATGCCGAGGAAGAGAAGCTGACGAGTTGACCTTCAGGCCAATGGGTTAAAAGCGACAAGAACCTGTTCTATTGATATGAGTCTAGAGATCTATCACCAGTGTCTTCCAGTACCAAGTGCTTCACATTCGCTCGGATGTTGCTCGGGGTATCAATGAGCGCTTTGAATGTGGCTTCAGGCTGCTGTACGAGACATGTCGAGATCTTGCTCCACTGGATCGGTGCTACTAGCTTTTGGCAGGTTTTGTTGACTAGAGAAAGATTGTTCAGGTCCCATTTGCTTCGTACCTGAAGGCTGTCAGCAGAGCCTATTAAACTATCCTGGGACTTCCTCACAAACGCAAATACATTGACCACCAACTCAGATGGGAGAGTTGAGAATGACGCCATGTTGGAGTGATGCTCTGATATGTAGTTGGGTGAAGATGCCCAAACGACAAAGGCCGACAAAACAACGCCGGGGGCATAGGAGATCAGGAGCGGGGAATCTCAGCTAGAAGACCATTGAAACCCAAAAGCTTGGGCGCCAGAAGGTCGCGTAGGTGGCATCTGCAGCAGCCCGTGGTTCCCGTCTGATTGGCAGTGTGCTGGGAGGGGACCGGTCGCATCGTCGCAACGCAAGTGCCAAGTGGTAGAAAGGCCATTCTGTATCCAGTACGGCCTCGGGAAAACTTCATGTATACATTGGTGAAGCTTTCGCGGCAGGATGCGTTGGGATTGTCATGGCATTCGGCGTGTCAAGGAGGATCCTGGAGTTTACGGAGATGTATCGGGGAGTTACACAAGGTGGGTACGGGGGCCGGCAGGCCAATGGCAGTGGATGACGATACAATATGGGGACGTGCAAACGCGTGAGTGATGAAGTATACTCGCACCTACAGCTCGTGGGGAGACAAGATCCATATGATGCTGAGAGTGGCAAGGCTGAGTCGTGAAGACGTAAACGTAAGGGGCAGGAGGTCGCCGTGATTCCAATATCGACCAGCTCGCGCCTTCCTTCACAACAACAGCAGGAGCCCAAGGCCGCTATATTTCTACCAACTCACATTCTTTCCGTCAATGAGAATTGGGAGCTTATTCCCCGCGCGAACAGCGCGGTTTTCTTTTTGCATTCTTTTTGTAGCCTCTTTATATATGATATCATTGCGGTGATGATAAAGTCGCGATAGAGTGTGCTCAGATCAAGAGAATAACAATAATGTAAAGTAGAAATCTGAAAGAATAGTTCATTGCGAAAAGCTAGCTGCTAGGTTCGAGGATATGTAGACAGGCAGCGGCTGTCCGTTATTCATATATTTTCGTGACTCATTCAATCTAGGAGATTCTACAAGTATGCGCAAACATGGCAATGACAGCATCACTGAATATACAAGGTGCCGATAGACCTCGACGCGATCAATCATTGCATCACAAACGACAGCTCTGCTTCTGCCGCATATTCCTTTGCAAAGTCCTCCAGAACCTGCTTTCTCCTCTGCGCCATCTCTTTCCCGCTCTCCGTCTTCATGAGGTCCGCCACCCAGTACAGCTTCTCCTTAAAATGATCGATCGCCCGCGTCATCGGCTCCTCAGGAAACTTAGCAGCCCCATATGAGAAGCATCGGGCCACACCTATCGCACCTATCGCATCGAGCCTATCTGCATCTTGCACGATGGCTAGCTCCGGGTACCTCTGCAAAGTGGCGACGACGGCTTCCGGGTTGCGAACTTCGTGCAAGTAGCTCACGTGGTTGACGACAGCCTGGACCCTCAAAGCCATGTCCTCGCTTGCGCCGCGCTCGCGCAATAATGCTGAGATTTGGTTCTCGACGTCCTCGCCCGGTTTGGCGTACTTGCGGTCTCCGACATCGTGGAGCAGTGCGGCTAGGAACAGTGCTGTGTTGTCGTATGAGGTGGAGGGATTGGCCTTGAGTTCAGCGTCCAGGATGCGGTTTGCGTTTGAAGTGACGCGCATGATATGCTGGTAATCGTGAGAGTTGTCGTGACCTGGCTGTGACATATACGCATGGACGTATTCGTTGACGGATGCGAAGAGCTCCTTGTAATTCTCGTCAATTGGCACTTGGGGCGCGCGGATTGATGTGTTATCGGTGGCCATCGTATCAGACTTGCTGTGAAGAGGTCAAGTCCTAGGATCGATGTTGTCGCGGATGTAGTATATGACGGTTGGCCTTCAAATATGTGGGAACGTAAAGTTTGTGCTCGCAATTGCTATGTGATGGATTGTGACATGTCAAACTTGGAAAAGGAAGGAGTCAGAGATGATTGGGCTATGTTTATTCAAAGCGAGCGGTGAATGTAGGCAGCCTAACGGAAACGGCCGAAGACTGCTTTGCTGTGCACAAAGACGCGTTTTGTCTTACGCGCGGTCACATGTTTAGTGAAACTATACCACTTTAAGACAATGTAGCGCCCTTCTTGCTCCAGTCAACACCGGTGAAGATTTGAAGCACATTGAATAAAACCGTATTTGACTGACATATACGCGCCCAAGTCGTACCTCGCTTTGCGCGGGCGTGTAGTGTGAGACATTGGAAGCTGTCACAACCTTGGAAAGGGCGGTTGTTGGTTAGGCCGAACCCAAGAACAATATTCAAAGATAGAACTAGTCCTGAGTAGAGACATTTTACTTCATACGATTATGTGAAAAAGACTCAGAATGGCAAGATTGCCGATGGTCGCAAGACTGATGTTATGGAAAAAGCACATGATCTGGGAAGCGTGCAGGGTTGCTGACATTTGGGACCTCGGCAGCAGCGCGCGATCCTTGAATGACTTCACCCTGATCGCACCAGCCGCCCGTGACCCGCAACCGACAGACATCACCACCCATCGGCGCGATACCTCACGACAATCCCCAGCGACTGGGGCGCCAATCGCGATGTACAAACAGGCGACGCAACGGACGACAGAGGTGCTGTCCATGCCAACGCAGTGGCTGGGCATGTACTCTGACTTCATCACCAAGAACAGCAGCGCAGTGACACAAATAGAGTCGGCGCTGCGGTCGCTCACATACATCATCCCTGGTACAAATCTGCAAACAACTGTCGCGCGACACGTGAATACTGACTGCACATAGGACGCTTCCGAGAGTCGGAGATCGCGTCCGAGTCCCGTACGTCTGGTGCAGCACGTCGCGCTTTACATATACTAACGACAATGCAGTGCACAGCGGTGTCCAATTACTCTCCCTTTACCATGATTCCCTTCTCTCGAAAGCGATGGCGCAAATGGCAGGCACGCGCAAGCATCCGGTGACCCCGCATCATCGATATACCAAGTTCTGGACCCAGAAGTCGACCACATACAAGCGCGTTGCCCAGGTTCTGCAGGTCATTCAATACACCGAACTACTATGTGAAATGGCAGCGAAGAGAAAGGGCGAGAAGGTGCGGTGGCGTGTCATTGTGCTGCTGGAAATCATCAAGGCCGTGTGTCGGTTACTGCTCTTGAGGTTAACGAACTCGAGACCGTTGTTGTCGCCACCATTGCCACAGAGAGAAATCGATCCTAGCTCATTAGAGGACTCGACAGCATCCGCAGACGGAATGGATACCCCACCAAGCGAGCGCTCGGTGGAGGCGGAGAACTGGACGATGCCCAGGACTGGACTGTCGATGCCGAGCCTCCCGGATTCATCAGACATCTCAAACTACCTGCTATCCAAGGTACTCACTGCGGACGACATCAAACCCCCGAAAGCACTACTCCACCGCGTCAACGGCAAGGGCGAGCTCGCAGAGGCACTCTACATCCTTCGGCCTGTCATTTATGCTCTTGCAATGCAGCAATTCAGTGGCGACAGGAAGAGCTGGAGGCCTTGGTTGATTGGTGTAAGCATCGAATACGGCGCACGACAACTTGCCAAGAAGGACTTCCAGGAGCGGTTAGCTGGTGGACTGCGAGGCTTGACTGGACTCGAGCGTGAAGAGCTGAAGAAGCGCGGCTGGGCTCTTGGCTGGTGGATGATGCGCGGAGCCTTTTACGAGAACATCACCAAGTAAGTCTACCCTGTCTGCTGTGCTGGAGTCGCCACTAACTGCTGCAGATCCTGGATACATTCCTTGACTGCAAGGCTTAAGGGCAAGCCGCTTCTGGACATGGTTGGTGGTGTCATCGAGGACTATGAGTTCCTCTGGGACCAGTACTATTTCCCGACTGCTACCATGTAACCCTTTTCTCTTGAATATGTAATTGGCGTCTTGGTATGGTCATGCAGATGTCGGGATATTGTGCCGGTGCTCTTGTTTTATCAGCTATATTTTCTTTCGTTTCCTGATGTACATTATGCCTTCACTAGATACCACATTATGTTGTTGAAATGTACGAGCATTGTAATACAGAGTGTTCCACCATCGTGAATACAAAGGGCTGTGGAGCATTGATTACGCGCTACCAGCGTGCCTGGAGCTCGGACGTCGGCATTGCACGACTTCGTTCCGACAGCTTCGATGACCATCGCAGAGCCGCATCAACACCAAACCACAACACCCCAGCTGCCGTCCACCCCGACTCTATCACCTCTCCCGCCTCCGCCATCACGTTCCTCTGGCTATACTAAAGGCGAGTCCTCAAGATGCCCGCCACAACAGCAGAGACGCTGTCGCTCGTGACCCGCAACGTCTCGGTTGCGCCGCTCGTGCTCCTCTCTGCAGCAGACCACTACGGCCGCCAAGCGAAGGGCACAAGGAAACGTGTAGTCGGTGTTCTTCTGGGACAGAATGATGGCAAGAACGTGCGCGTGTCAAACAGCTTCGCTGGTATGTGCACCTGCGATTCCTGATTCGCCGCTCGGGTGGCATAATTATGGCGGGCAGTGTGGCAGCAAGCTAACAACCGCCCAGTACCATTCGAAGAGGACGAGAAAGACCCCTCAGTATGGTTTTTGGATCACAACTACGTCGAGTCGATGAACGACATGTTCAAGAAGGTCAACGCGCGAGAGAAGCTCATTGGGTGGTATCACACAGGCCCCAAGCTGCGGGCATCGGATTTGGAGGTCAACGAGCTGTTCAAGCGATACACACCGAACCCGCTCCTGGTCATCATTGACGTGCAGCCGAAGGAGGTCGGCGTACCTACAGACGCCTACTTCGCAGTCGAGGAGATTAAGGACGACGGCACAACCACCTCCAAGACCTTCGTACACACGCCATCGATAATTGAAGCCGAAGAAGCCGAGGAGATTGGTGTCGAGCACCTTCTCCGTGACATTCGCGACGTTGCTGTCGGTACCCTCTCCACACGCATAACATCACAACTGCAGTCGCTACAAGGGCTGCATCTGCGGTTACGGGACATTGGCCAGTATCTGCAGAAGGTTCTTGACGAGGATCTGCCCGTCAACCACGCCATTCTCGGCAATCTGCAAGACGTCTTCAACCTGCTGCCCAACCTGTCAACGCCCAAGGCCGCATCCGTGGGCGGCGCTACCAACGGCGTTGGCTCTGCCGCGGGTGCAGCTGGTGCCATCGACAACGGCGAGCTCGCAAGGGCAATGAGCGTCAAGACGAACGACCAGCTCATGGCCATCTACCTGTCAAGTTTGATCCGCGCCATCACCGCCTTCCACGACCTGATCGAGAACAAGATCAAGAACAAGCAGCAGGCAGAGGACAAGGAGGCTGGTAAAGAGGAAGGCAAGGACGGTGAGAAGGACAAGAAGGCCGAGACACCCAATGGCGAGAGCAAGGAGGGAGACAAGAGCAAAGAGAAGGCCAAGGAGCCCGAGAAGAAGAAGTGAGGGACCTGATATCACGCGACGATAGAGCGCATGCATCTCGCCCTCAGCGAGGCTGTACCATAGCCCACATGGATCTAGAGCACAGCGTCAAGCGCATTTGGCGTCACTTGGGATCCCGTGGCATAATGATATGATAGATCCAGCATGAATAAACCTCATGAGATCCAATGACATGACAACAATCCTTGTATTCATCGAAGTGTCAGTACTCTGTACATTGACTTCTGCATATTTCCACATCCTCACCAAGCCGCGCTGCACCGGCCGGGTATCAATCGCAGCAACCACCTCACTCCCACATCCATCCCTCAATCCCACCTTATACATGCCCCATCAACTCAATCCCCCCACCCCGCAGCCCACCCCGCTGCCTCTTCCACACTAACCTCCCTCTCCACCACACACCCTCCAAACAACCCCCCACACCTCTCCACCAACACACACGCCAGCAGGTGCTTGCACACCGGCGGCACGTCCCCGCCCAGACTCACGCCGCCAAACCACGCACCCTCCGCCTCGTCGGCGGGATCGCACGTACGTATCGGGTGTTCGTTAAGCGCGGCAGGAAAAGCAGCGAATGCGAACGCCGGACACGAGCAATTCCACGCGCGCAAGCGGACCTGGTAGGACGTGGACGTATCGTAGGAAGCGGTGTAGCGGCGGGGCTGAGCGGAGGAGACGTAGTAGACGGTATTTGATGGAGTCGTGTGTGTCTCGAGCTCGTCCCGTGTGCGTGCATCCGGTGCGTGCAGCCGCACAACCAGTCTGCGATCGAGCAGGTCCAGGGCGGGCAGGAATTCGGCGGGGAAGAGGACTTGGAGCGCGAGCAGGGGTTTCTTTGCGGGCGAGGGGAGGGCGGACAGTGGGTTTGTGGATGCATCGTGGGCTGCGGATGGAGGGAGGGCGGCGAGGAGCTGCGTTATGAAGCGGCGAGACGGGGGCAGAGACATGGTGATGGATGTATTGCTGCGGGCATGTTTGGGGGAGATGGGGATGACGTCGGCGGGGAGGTTTTTTTTCACGGTGCAAATAAGGTTGTGGAGGGTGAAGACGGGAGTGGAGATCGCGGGACGCACTGGGCACGTCCGCACGTGGGAGGTGGGAGATCTTCGTATTTTCACGATTCAGGTTTGCATGCAGGGTGGTGGAAGTGGGAATTGCATGTCGCAACGAGTTCTGCGAAAGATGCATCGCATTGGAAGAGGGAATTGGACATTGCTGTTCTCCCTGAGGCGTGCATCGTCCACGCATGGTTGAGTTTGAGGCGTATCTGGACTCCGAATCAAACTCAATCGCTGGTCAGCAATCTCACGACCGCTTTCTAAGAATCGCCCCTTTTGATTAACTATCTGACTGTGCTGCCCAGCCCTCGGAACGAGTTATTAATCCCGAGCACGGGAACCGGTCTGGCCTAGGCAGCCAAAGTAACGCTCGAACGCAGGGCGAACCAACACCCAACGCCGCGCACAGACACCGACGTCATTGTTTGAACGCGCAGATAACAGGACTGCGCCTCACTCTGCTTGCGTTTGATCTTCGAAACGAAGTCCTGCACAGGCAAGTGTCCAAAGCATGGAGAAACGCAGGGACCCCCATGGCCTGCGACCTCCAGAGGCAGGGCAGCAGACGACAGGATCATCTGCCTGAATTGGCCTATCGGGATGACCACTTTAGCGGCAGCCTTCGCAACGCGAATCGGGTCTAGAAGGGCATCGCGCGGGCAATCGATAGAGGTTCCCTTCGATTGAAACGCCCACCAAGGCAAGAGGCTAGCCTGCGCTCGAGCGTTGGTTCTCGCGCTGCAAGTGTTCCTAATTCTGGAAGCCGGCAACCGTGAGGTGGAGTCCGAGAGCTAATTCATCCAGGAAGGCGACAAGACGGTGAGGAGCATCGGTAATTGGCGGTCTTGCGCATTTCGGGCTACCAGCGGGAGACGCGTGCGACACAATTCCATGGTACTGTTCCAGGCGGTCGATGATTGCTGAGGGGTTAGTGCACCATACCCCTCCCCCACAAAGCGATAAGATAAGGAATGCGCTGGGATAGTGATGGATGACCTTGGACGAAGCAACGAGAGGGTGTATCGATAATACGCCTCGTGATCGATGTATGGTGGGTCTCTGCGGCCACCATATTCGTCAAGTCGGTGCAATTGTGGTCATTTTGTTCAGCTGCTGTCCTGCTGAGACACACCTGCGAACATGTGAAAGTCGCGAGAGGGCCCACGAGATGCACGCCCATTGGCAGTAGGGCACGCAGGGGAAGCAGCACAGTGGGCGAATGGACCTTGTGCCGCTGCAAGACATACCACCCTGAACCTTATGGGCGGCGTCAATTGCGGCGGTGGCGCCCACTATGAGCGCCCGTGTCACAAGATCACAGATGCCCCGGACCAATTCGTGCTGGTAGATGGCGGTTGTCTCGGTGCGAACGCCTCTGATCTGCCTCTGATCTGCGTACTATGGGTGTGTAGCACGGCGAAACTCAGCAATTGGCCTGCCTGTTGAGCTGCTCAGGCTCTGTGAAGCAGGCGGGGTCAATTGGGCATCGTAGCAGGTTGACCGATCTTGCTGGCACGAGGCGGAGAGCTACATCAATTGACAGCTGGTGCAGGGAATGTGGAGCGAGTGGAACAGTCATGTTCGAATTGAGTTGGCGGTCAGCTCCACGGAACAAATGACAGCCCGGCCGCGAGAAGAATGACGAAAGCGGTGACGGCGTCCACCGGACGCTGAGGGGAGAGTGGGCAGTGGGCAGTGGCAAGTAGGCTACCGTCAGGACTGCAACACGTAGATTCCTGCTGGCGTCACAGGCTGGCACAGGACGTGGACAGCAATTGAGCGGGCATCAATGGCCGTCGACGACGCGGTGCTGGCAGTACTCGTATGGACTGCGCGTAGGATGCGCGATGGGGCGGTGGAGTGCGAGTTGGGGGTCGGGCACACGATACGCCGCCGGGACGCCCCTTGCCTATCCTGGCTTACGCCCAGGGAAGAAGGTGCGATGGAGCGCTTTCTAAATTCGCCAGTGACTCAATCCTCTCTGACAGCTCGCCCTTTGCTGCCTCGCCGCCATTCCCCTGCAATTATTGGCTGCCCTGCTGCGCATCCGCCAGGTTCGCTGCTGTTCCATTCACTTCTCCATGGCCGCCAGTCCGGATTCGTCAGCGCGCAGCCATTCCCGGCCGTGGGCGCAATGCCGCCGGACGTGCAATTGATGATGCCTGGAGGATCAAAGCCTGGCACCTGAGCACTGGGGCGCCTACCACACCCTCTTTGTCCGGGTTGCTTGCACATGTCTCATCAAAGGCCAGGTCATGTGGCTTACCACTGAAACCGCTGCCGACTTGTCAGGCGGTGCACGCTGCACACCTATAAGTCGCGTCCACCCACCCAGCGACTCGGCTTGCTTTTGGCCATTCCGCTACATCTCTCGTCCTATCTCCGCCGTCAATTCCGCTGCCATTTACTAATTGACTTCCGCCGTCGATGTGGTAAGCAGCAGCTCGCGCAATTGGCACGCTTTCTGTCGCGTTCCACGGGTCGTTTGCGACTGGGTCACCGAACCGCACATAACCACAGCTCCGCCACCGCTTCCTCCAACCAAGGCTCCCTACGCCCAACAGTCATATCGCTACCAGAACTGCTCGTTCTTCGCCCACGGTTCCCTTGAGCCATTTAAATTCGCTTCCCCGCCCAATATTCCGACGCTTGTAATTGACAAACTTCGCGCACTCGACACGCCATGGCAAACATGCTCCAGAAGACACCCCCAAGCCACCGTCTGACCGTTTCCTCACTCCTCTCGCCACCCGAGATGCAACGCTCCGAGTCGTTTGGCTCATCGATTGCACCCACCTCATTCTCCAGCACCACTTCACAGTCCTCTGCCGACACTCTCAAACGTCCGCACTTCAATCCCCCCATGATGGACTATCAGGCCCAGCTGCTCCTCCAGAGGGGTCATGCATATGCGTCGCCGCCAATCTCGCCATATGAAACACAGTCGCAAAAGGAGAACATGGAGGTCGTGGACGAGCAAGGTGCCGTCGATCCCCAGCTGTTCGCCTCAAGCAGCAACCCTGCGCCTGTTGCACTTGAGCCACTGTTTCCCCAGGAGCCGGCCTCCCAGACCATCTCCAAGCACATGCAGTCACAGGGCTACGCACGTCTGCAGACCAAGCCGTCGATCGAGGACTACGAACTCGCAGTCACCTTCACATCTACTGTCTGGGAGCAGGCTCTCAAGAACCCGCGTGCGTGGAGGGAACGGGAGCGACGCTTCGAGGACCATTACGGACGTCCTGCCGGTGTGAAAAAGCGACCCACCCTGAAGAAGCTTGCACCTGCACCCTCCTCGCGAGCTCGCCAGCCAAAGGTTGCTCTGCCGCGAGTTCCTCCTCGTGCTCCCCGTGCGCGAGAGCCCAAGCGCACCCCCAAGGCTCTTGCTCTTGACTCATTCGACAACTCTCCAGTCGTTGCCATTCCCAAGCCGGTGCGCATCACCACCAACCGCGACGACACCGACTACAACGCCCTTCCTGACTACTGCCCGTCCCTCGACACTCTGCCCAAGGGCAACCCCAAGTGCCTTAAGGCCGAGTGGAAGGGCACAGTGCTCGATCTCTCCAATGATCCCGATCGGCACATGTTGCACGAGGCTGAAGTCAACCTCGCCGCAACGCTGCGCCTCAACTGCGCAACGTACCTCTGCAGCAAGCGCCGTGTCTTCCAGGCTCGCATTGAGGCCATGAAGATTGGCAAGGAGTTTCGCAAGACCGATGCCCAGCAGGCTTGCAAGATCGACGTCAACAAGGCCAGCAAACTCTGGCAGTCGTACGACAAGGTCGGCTGGTTCAACCCCGAGTACTTCCGCAAGTACCTCTAAACATCTCCCCCCACCATTTCTTTCTCGCGTTCACGATTCATTCTTCTTGCACAACGTTGCATAGCATCTCACCATCGGAGTTTCGGATTTTGTTTACTGGGTCAGACTGTCATCAGTCAGGGACGACGGCAGTCGCTTCCCCTCATTGCATATGTGAATCATGAATCAGGATAGGAGTTTATGGTTGTTCTCTCACGGGCACATTGTCGTCACGGGTGCACCGGATAGGTCGTACTGGCGTTTGTTGTACTGGACGGATTCCCTTCATCAGCATATTCGATACCCCCGACTCAGCACAAGTCGTTGTTTCGCAGTCCTCCATGGACTTGCCAGCGCGCACTCATGCCGCTCTATGTTAGGTACTCTAGACCGCTCTCATATGACATGCATTACTTCTCAATTACTACAATGTGCTCTCTGCTGATTGTGATGCATCGACAATGCACTCGATCCCATGGTGATTCCATTATCTCCGTGTGAGGCTCCGCCGCCGTGCAGACCCTGACGCGCGAAAACGGGGCGCAGGCAAGGTGGAGCGGGGACGTAAGATGCATGGCGCGGCCTGTCACTAAATCGGGACGGGGCTTGGCCAAGCTCAAACGTTCATCCGCCGCGTTCCTCAGATTCATCCGTGAGCAGCGACGACTGCAATACCCTTTCATCACCAAACCCGCCGAGTCGTGCGGAATCAACCGCCATGTCGCAAACACAGCAGGTCGAGCATACCGACTCGATAGCCAGCCAGGACCCAGCCCGCGAAGACACCAAGAAGACGAAGAGCAAAAGGCCACCGAGTAAGCGGCACAGCGGGACTACGTTGCGCAAAGAAGAGCGATACTGACGGGCTTCAGATACGGCATTCCGGCAGCAGCGCTTGAAGGCATGGCAGTGCGTATAATGCATAATGCGCCCCGGCACCGCGCCAGATGACGGCTAACAACCCGCAACAGACCCATCTTAACCCCGAAGACGGTCCTCCCGCTATTCTTCATCGTCGGCATCATATTCGCGCCTATTGGAGGACTGCTGCTGTATGCGAGCGCAAAGGTCAGCATATCCGCTCAGGACGTGTGGGAGCGGCAAGCTGACATGCAAACCAGGTCAAAGAGATCTCCATCGACTACACCGACTGCGTCGCGAATGCGCCCAACACGACCGCCAATTTCGAGATTGGTGAAACACTGGCAGAAATCCCCGGCCAACATGTATCGGCGACCTTCAATACCAAGATGAAAGAACAGCCCAGATGGGGTCGTGCACGCGACAACTACACCTGGCCAATGTCCGGAGTGTCCAGAGAGACAGATGTCTGCATTCTGAGCATTGCAATCCCTAATGACATCAAGCCGCCGATTCTCTTCTACTACCGCCTCACCAACTTCTACCAGAATCATCGTCGCTATGTTAAGTCCGTCGACATCGATCAGCTCAAAGGCACGGCGAAGAACGCCGCTGACATCAACTCTGGCGATTGCACCCCTCTTAACACGAATGAGGACAACAAGCCATACTATCCTTGTGGACTGATTGCGAACTCGATGTTCAATGACACCTTCGACAACTTCAGCATTTCGAATCTCCCAAACGCCCCTGCAGATGGCCAGCAGCAATTTTTCAACTTCACCGCTCACGGGACATCCTGGTCCCATGAGGCTGATCTGTACGGAAAGACTGCTTACAGGCCTGATGAGGTAGTCCCACCTCCGTTCTGGAAGGACCAATGGCCCGAAGATGGTTACAATACGACCGGACTTCCTGATTTACATACTTGGGAGCAGTTCCAAGTGTGGATGAGGACTGCGGGCTTGCCGACTTTCAGCAAGCTAGCACAAAGGAGCGTTGATGACACGGTCATGCGCGCAGCGACCTACCGTCTCAAGATCTACAACCGTACGGCATCCATCTCCGTCACCAAGCAAGACACATGCTAACAACGTTCTAGATTTCCAGGTCGAGAAGTACAGCGGCACCAAGTCCATCTTGATCTCCACACGCACCATTATGGGTGGCAAGAACCCGTTCCTTGGCATTGCGTATCTTGTCGTGGGTGGTCTCTGCCTGCTACTCGGCGTCGTATTCCTGGCCACGCATCTCATCAAACCAAGGTCAGCACATTGCAGCGCATAATGCGGCACATCAATAGCTGACTTCTTCTAGAAAACTTGGCGACCACACCTACCTTACGTGGAATAACGATCAGCCTAGTACGGCTACTACTACTGGTCGTGCAGGCGGCGCGTAGTCGTATACGGCAACACATCCGAGCTAAGCGCGCACTTTTCTTCGTCCATTCTATCCGTTAGCCTGAACCATGCTGGCAGCCTAGGCCTTCGCATTATGTTTGTATCATGTGGAACTGGAAGGCCTGGAGTTAAGGTGTTTAGAAAGAGACTGGAACGAGGTCTTTTGTATTCCGTCAATGCAATCGTTATCATTCAATATTCAGTCTATCGCAGTCTGACTAAGTCGATGATCCAAAACAAGTAACCTGCCAGATTCATACAGATGAGTGGTGCTCAGACAAGTCTCATAGCACAACCGCTTTCATCGACTTACGGAGGCCAGCCAGAACTTACGGACGGCCAACAACGCAAACCCATGTAGACGTTCTGGAACTAACGAATCCAGACTGCCTCGTGGCAGAGGATAAAAGTGCAGATGTGTCCTCGTCTTGTGCAACTACCGCAGAATCAGTCCTGTATCCGCATTCAAAACATTCGCTTCGCCAGCAGCAGAATTTCCACAAGGCTCCTTGTTCGATTTACCTCCCATTCTTCACGCTCCTTTCGCTACCGGTAGCCATGTTTACACCTATTCTCCTTGCTTCGCTAGGCCTCCTGGCGTCGGCAACCAAGAGCTTCGACTGCGGAACCGACACCAATCATGCTTCGGATGAATTCCTTCAAACCATACAAGCCCTACATGGTGGCTCAAAAGGTGGCTCGCCAGCTGCTCGTGCCGCTCTAGCTGCCCGCGATGCGCCTTCTGGTCCCATCAAGATCGATGCCGTCTTCCACATTGTGGCCACAGCCGCGAAGAAGAGCACCATCACAAACAGCATGCCCTCCGCACAGCTTGACTCTCTGAATGAAGCCTATAAGCCGTACGACATCAGCTTCAACCTCATCAACGTGACCTGGACAACCAACGACGACTGGGCCGTTGGCGACAAGCCCGCCGACGACGCCATGAAGAAATCCCTCCGTCAGGGCAGCTACGACACGCTGAACATCTACTTCCAAACGGATCTGATGGGTGGCGTTCTCGGGCGCTGCACGCTGCCCTCGTCAATGGCACAGAACAAGGCCGATCCGTCAGTCTACCACAACGACGGGTGCAACGTCAACGCCAACACCATGCCCCAGGGTGCCATGAACGGCTATAATGCCGGGAAAACGGCCGTCCACGAAACGGGTCACTGGATGGGCTTGTTGCACACTTTCGAAGGCGGGTCGTGCGACGGGCCAGGCGATTACATCGACGACACGCCGGCGGAGAAGACGGCCACGGATGGATGCCCGACTGCTCCTGCGAAGCGCACTTGTCCCGATCAGCAGAAGGCTGGCGAGAGTGATCCGATCCACAATTATATGGATTACTCGATCGACTCGTGCTATGAGGGCTTCACGGACTTGCAGGTCGCGAGGATGAGGAACATGTGGGGGATGTACCGGAATGGTAACTAGGTTGGTTGGGAGAAGTGATTTGCTTTGCCTTGCTTGCTTGTTCTTTACCGTGTGTTTTTGATTCTATTGTGACTTTATTTGGGATTTGCGTTTTGATCTGCTGGCCTTGGTTGTATTGTATATTCTTGCATGCTTTGCACATAGACTGTGTCTTGTCAAAATGGAGCTCCTGATGACTACATTGATCTCTTCACGATCCTTGCATTGGTGTCTTTCCGTGGATCTTCTTTGACGATGGTTTCGTGCAATCACACCCCACGCTCTCGAACTGTTACTGGTGAGGTCGCATCGTTGTACATTCCGGATCGCTCAACAGCACGCGCATTTGAGCACTGCCTACATTCGTACTCCTGCTATTGAGCGCACCTAATGCGACGTTGCTCCACTCACCCATTTCAATCAATAGCCCGGCAATAGCTCACGCCCACGTCAGCAAACATCATGCCAACACCTTCTGACTTCACTCAAAGTAAGATGTCGTGCTCACGTGGGAAATCCAGACCTCCCATCCCTGAGGCTCGGTCACACAAGAACCAGGCCTCGACCCCTACGCCAGCCCAGACCACCATAGGGCAAAGACACCCCACCGCGTCTAATCTTTCCCTACAACCTTTCCCACTAGCCGCGAAACAATCAAACGTTGCGCATCGAAGCAGCATGCGACCGAAACGCCGCTTCTAAACCCAAATGCTTTGTCCGCCCAGGTGCCCGCAAGCGGAAAGAAGCACGTGACACCCACAATGGAAGGAACATCCAGGGCCGCACCTCGACGCGCAAGCAGCAGCACCTCCGAATACAAAGGCCATCTGAAAGGACTTGGACTCGCTCACAGAGACTCTGCGCGCCACACAACAATACCCTAAACCACACAATCCATATACGCCTCGCCAACCTATCAGCGCCGGATCCGCGACGCCTTCAAAGAAACGACCGACCTACCAGCGACGCATCCGCGCCTCCTTGAAAGAATCCCTTCTTCTTCTTCTTCTTCTACACGCCATGCGTCACTCCCGTCACCGCCGCTTAACCTCCTCCTCCTCTTCGTCGGCGACAACTCTTGTCTCAAAACCCCCTTCTGTCCTGCGCTACACGCTCATCCTGCTCAAAGCGCGCCCCTCGGTTTCAGACATCACTATTCTCTCCATCTACGCATCGACTAGAAGTCCCGCGCCCTCGTACAGATTGCGATTGAGCCCGGACGTTGGACCTCCGCCGCCGTATGAGCCTTGACCCCGGGGAGATGACGGTGAATTGGGTGGATAGGATTGATGGGGTAGGCATGGAGGTCGTCAAGTACGCGCTTGTTCCAGTGATTTGTGCGGGGATTTGGACGGTGGGGTTGGGGGTTTTGAGGGTTTTGGGGAGGGCGTGAGAGGAAGGATTCGGGAACCGAAGATATTACGAGGATGGGGGTGAGGTCGAGGGTACGGAGGCAGGTAAGTACGAAAAGAAGGGTCAGGAGTGTGCCGGATGTTGGAGATAGCTGTGTTGTGTCGTAAATTGTGTACCGGTCACGGACTTCTTCCTTTGGAGTGGAACGCCTTCTAACGAAGGCACAAAACTCATTTTATAACATGCAATCAAGTTTCTTGGACACAACTGCAACACGCAAAGGCTGGCCACAGCAGCTTAGAAGCTGACGCTGCATATTGGTACTGTCGGTGTTATTCCAAAGATGTGCACCTCCCTGGAACATCTGCTATAATGTGATCAGTAATGTTATAAGCGGGCAGCCTTGTTAAGGATTATGATCATCTAGTTCAGTCTAAAAGTGATATCTCTCAACTGCTCTCTAGACTTTTAATGACCTTCATGACGAACCATGCCAAATAAAACTACACGGGGATGTTTCTGCTCGCTGCATGGCCAGGCTAGTCAAGGTTGCACACGTTCTAAGAACAATGATATACATCGACCAAAAAAGCCAATCCCCCCGATCACCTCGCATCACTCCAAACCCCCTACCAATCAACCAACCTATCAAGCTCCGACAAATCCCTCGGCCCAATCCTCAACTCCCTCCTCGCCACCTCAACCGCCTTGCCGAAGACATTCGCCCCCCAATTCGACCTGCACACATCACCCGCCTCCCCAACACCAAACCCAACGCCAAGAAACGCATCAAACGGGTCCGCGTAAACCAGCTCCCTGCCCCCGAGCGCATCGAGCTGCTCGCGCAGCCCCGGCGCCCTGTACGAGAACTTGCCCAGATTTGCTTTCTTGGCGATATACGCTACTCCTGCACATCTAGTCAGTGTCTGTGTAGCTATAGCAATGGGAAGAATCAGATATGGAAAGGGGAAATATACGCCGCCTCCACACGCCGGCATCAACGCGCTCAATCCCATCGCCCAGCGCCATCAAGTCCGCCGTACTCGTTGCGTCGAGGAGCTTCGCTAGCGTGGTCTGGCCCATCACATCGTCCGAGTCAATGGAAAACACGCAGTGCAAGGTCTGGACGCCACATACCTCGTCTTGAAATATCAGCACTTTCTCGGCGAGGAGGAAGTTTCCGGCGCTCAGGAATTTCGTGCCTTTTACTTCAAAGGGGCTGCGATGCTAGGGCGAGAGAAAATCGCCGTCAGTGGTAGGTTCTGGGTTGCAGAAGAAAATGGGCTGCGGGCTGGATTTGTGCCTGGTGGATGCGGGTTTGGCGCGGGCTGCCACAGTACCGGTAGAAGTAGTAGGTGTTTTGGACTTGGCTACGCGCTTGCGCTTGGATTTGGGCATGGTTGGAAATGGCTGGGAGAATGTGGGTATGGTGGGGTGGAGGAGTGTGGGGATTTATGCAAAGGGCTGGGGGGGCTGTGCTATGTTCAATTGTAGCCTGAGGCATCGATAGGCATCTCGGAGACGGGTATTCGCAGGGCTTTGCACTGGTTTTTGGGCATCTGGTGTTGATGTGGACAGCTACATTGAGTGCGTGTTGTTGCCTAATTGTAAGTATGGGACATTGAGCGAGGACAGAAAGTATTGTATTCGGCTCGTGTGTGATAGCACCCCTTAACAAACAAAGGATGTAATAGTGTACCCTTTTTAAGTAGGGATGAATTGATGCCGTAGATGTTCATATCCGCCCAAGCTGGTCTGGATCATGGAATTGTTGGAATAGAGGCTTAACTAGTGTGCGATGTGGGGAAGAAGAGTTAGGGACGTTTGGAACAGACCGAAATGAGCTCTTGGGTCGAAAGAACAGTTAGTAGTGAATCTTAGAGTGTTGCGATTAACGCAAGATATTTATAGGCAGATTTTGTTGGGGGTGTTGAACCGTGTGGTGGAAGTGGCAGGAGATGTGACCGCGAAATGGTCGTTTGCGCGGTAGCTAGATTGATGGTTACTGAGACAACGACAGGTTCTTTAAGCGTATTGACATGAGACATCCAAGCTTGCTTTCGTCTCAAGCCACGCGATCCAAATCAGAGTACAGCAAACAGTGGCGCTGAAACATGACCTTTCACCTAAACCTGCGGCTGCCTGTGCGCTTGTAGCTAGCCTCGACTTCCGCCTATGGCCCGAATGCTCCCAAGATTGCTCAACATATGGCACCTCACCATTCATAACCCACAACCAACCTTCCACTGCGACATTCAGTGTAGATGAACACAACACTTCTCACCGCAACCATGTCCCGCCACCGCGAATCGATCTGGATTGAGACAGTCATAGCCGATGCTTTCGACAAGCTCGGCTTGATTGTATCCCGCCTAATTCGCAATACGTCATTCGAATACTGGCTGCTAGATCGTGAGGGCCAGATCGGCACATTCTTCTTCACTCTCGTAGTCGGCTCGCTCATCTGGCTCATCTTCTTAGAGTACTCACTGCGCGAATCTTCTAGAGTCGCTGCCCTCGAGGCGTCTGCCCGTGAGGCTGAGGCTAAGGTCGATACCGAAGATGACATCTGGTCTCCTGACGATAAAACCTCTTCTCCATCAAGCACCGGAGACACACCTGTCATGAAGAAACTCGCTCCCCGCGGTCACCAGCCCACCAACGCTCAGCTCAACATGTCGCCATTCCATCTTACTCGCAACCTTGCTGATCCTGCTCCCCTGGCCTACCCTACTCTTCCGGACTGGACCGAAACGCCTGAAGACTACGAATTTTGCGCGGATGAAGATGAGGCCCCGCCGTCTTCGCAGCCCCAGGGTCGCAACTTCTCGAGGCTCGCTACAGAGGCTCCGACTAGCTTTGAGTCGCTGAGGGAGAGGGGAATGGTGGATAGGGATGGGACGCCGACGAAGAAGTACCGGTTGCATCAACTGCTGGAGAACGGCGTGTAGACTATTCGTGAGTATTTCTCGTAGGAGAAAAGTAATTGGTAAGGAAGAGCATACATGAAGATTTGGTGTGTAGGCGAATTCAGAAGAATTGAGACACTTGGACAGAATTGCTTGCACGGAAATTGTGAAAAGTGTGCAGAGTGTCTCTCAAATCTCGAAATTGACACTGTCTTCTCATTTCCGCCTTCACTAGTACACTGAACCTCGTGCTAATGTTGATATGTAATGTTGATCTGCAGTCACGTGTAAGGCTTAGCGGTATTACGACTAGGAGAAGTACGAATGATCTGGACAATTGCTACGGACTGTAACTCGCCTCCGTCATAGGTATTATTGGAGCCTACGGAAGCCAAAAATTCTCGCTGTTCGGCCCGTTGCGAGCGTTGAGTGTTGTTGCGCTGATCACCGTTCCGCACTGCATTTGGTGGCGCAAATCCCGGCTCCCGAGAGGCTGACAGATACCCTAACAGACACATGGGTGGCAGTGATTTCCTCTTAGCCAGTCAACTCCAGGCGGGGAAGCGGGAAGGCTTATGCACCTGCGTTTGAGTAGATGCCGTTCTGGGATCGATTTTCTCATACAGAAGGAAGGACAGCAGGTCATTTCAGGCGACTTCAAGGTACATCATAAAGCCCACATCCTTTCCAGATGCTACAATCTCGCTTTTCTTCACCTTCTAATTCAGAATTCGAAGACCATGTCTAGTTTTCCCACATTTATAAACGGCGGCTCATCAACAACTTGTTCAACCTGCACTGTTTGCTAGCGCATCAAAAGCTTGTAATCTTCGACCATGTCTACTTGGTCTACCGAAGCTATTTTAGCTTTCATTACCCTCTTGGTGGCTTGTGTACCGCTCGTAGCATACATGTGGCGTCGATTTGGTCGACGTGGATTCCGTCCAGCTTCAGTGCAAGGTGCGAATATTTTTTGAGAATGTGTTCTTGCGCTCTCAATACTTACCAAATCTAGACATTGAGATCGGTGGCCATGACTACACTCAGCGACGGGTTCTCGCTCGCTTCGACTCTATTACACAGACTCAGACGACTGTATACAGCATATTGTAAACCAAATGTTGCCAACCTCAACTTTCATGGGTTATTACTTTTTTTTTGGTGTGACGATGGAGTTGCAAGGGTTGGGAGTACTTGCTATGATTTGCCAAAGTAGTTTTATCGGACGCTCAATGATTGCGCACAAGATTGATGAACTTCGAGTCCAACCGTGAATGTCGTCCTTGTGATGCACCCACCCCACATCTGGCATCGAAACTCATTACACAAGCTTTCACCATTATTTATCTCTTCTTCAATTGAAGCCAGCAGGCCAGGACGCCTAAAGGCCAATATTATACAAATTGGGACCAATGAGGTTGGACAGATAACAAAAACATCTTCACCGGTGTGCAATAGCCCTGCAAAGTCTCTCGGTACGCATGCAGCATCGTTTTCTCTGGCGCGGGGCAAACCCTCACAATATCTCAGAACCAATGAGTACATCTGCAGCCCTAGAGCCTGCCACGCTCCCATCTCATGTTTCGATATTCCCAGTTCACGAATTGAAAGTGTTACAGCTCTAGTTGCACTGCATGCGAGACATGGTAGCATATGAGTGGCACAAAAGAATCAGGGCAGTCTGTCCCTCTATCAAGGGATACGCGGGGTTAAGGTCATCCTACATATGCACGTCTTAGCGCAGGTTGCATTTCACTCATCCCACACCAACCATTTCCACTACCCGCAGATTACACAACCCGCCCTTCGCCATTTAAAACCTTATTCTGTGGATTGCAAAACATGTGATATCGCGTTTGAGCGTGTATAACTGTTCCCCTGGTAGCGTTCAATCGCGTCGGCTTTTACGCGCATCCATGTCTACTGGCCTGAGGCGCCTGTCCGCATGCATGAAAAAAAATGGATTGTGGTGTTGAGAACACAGCCCGATCTATCTGTGTCAAATCACTTGGGATGCGATCATTCGGTCTGAGACCCACGCTGACAGCGACCTCTTGGGATAAGACCCACTTTGAACAACACCATTTAGGATCAAGCCATCTGGGACCACATGGGACGGGAACGCCACACATTGAGCGTCTGACATATAAGATCACTCCCAGTTGCGGAATACCATTGTGCTCCTCATCCAAATCATCGCGTTGCTTTCCTTCCACCGTGCAACTGTTCTTTGAAACAACGATCAACATCTAGAACTTCTACGACCTGCGTCATTTCTGCCTGGTCTATCGAGGCCATCCTGACCCTTGTGTGTATCTTCACTGCCATCTTCCTCGCCGGCATTGCACCTGCAATTTACATATGGTGTCGTCGTAGTCGAAGTCGTTCGTTCCCTGCCACGACACACGGTATGAATGTTTCCGAGCCGATCTCTTCGATTCTCATCGCTGAACGGACTCAGAATCTGAGTTTACCACTCGTGGACATAATCAGTGACTCTTTCTGGTTCTATTTGACTCAATCAAACGCATTTGGAGCATTGTTGCTAGCGTGTATGTGATTGAAGCTTAGAAAAGTTCATGGGCTGCTGTTGCTATAGTAGCGTGGCGTCGTTACGACTTGGCCAGGGAAATATTCAGCAGGCCGAAGTGTTTTTCTTCATCAAAAGTGGCTTGCACTGCAAAGATTAGCGGCACATCAAACTCCAGATCAGTTGTACACGCGGAGCGATATTGAATGTTGTTTCCAATGTGCTTATTCTCCTATAACTCTAAGCTTATTCAGGCCGGTAGATGCCCCTCTTATAAAGTCAATAGCGCTAGTAACAGACAAACTAGTATTAACTAATTCACAACTCAACCTTCTCCTCCTTAAGTAACTTATTCCAATCAACATCCTTAATAGGATCCGGCCTAACATCCTTCAGCGCCTCTTCAAACTCATGCGCTTCCTTCGGGCTATTCGCAAACAAGTGATCCTTGACCAATTTCTGCGGCGTCTCCCCAAGCCACTGGAACAGCGAAAAGTCTTGAAACTTGTCAGAGCGGAAAATTTCCAGGACTTCTACGTCTTCGTCGTCGCTTAGGTTTTCAATGAAGTGGCCCATGTTTCGCGGCACGATGCCGACGTCGCCGGCTTGGTAGTCGAAGGTGCGTGCGGTGCCTTTGGATGCGAAGATTGTCACGCGTGCGCGACCTTTGATGAAGTAGGACCATTCGTCGGCGTTTGCTATGCTATGTCAGCTGCGATTTTTGACCAGTTGAATTACGATGACTTACGGTGCCAGTGCATCTCGCGAAGTGCGCCAGGCTTGATGTTGAGATGAGCAGCAGCCACTGTCTTGGAAATCGGGAAGTTGGTAGAGTCTGTGATGCGGACCTCACCGCCAGTCAAATTCAGAGGCTCTTGAGCAAGCATCTTGTGGCTGAACTGGAGCTTTGACTTCTTGTAGCCTTTGGGATGAGGCAGCTCATCTTCGATAGAACCTGGGGCTGAGCCTTGGAAAATGTACTTCTCGGACTTTGGAATAGCGCGGAAGACTTCTGGGTGCACGCGGAAGTTCTCAGCAAGAACAGCTTTTGGTGTGCGTGCGACCCAGTCAGTGAGTAAGAAGGTAGAGTCTTCGGAGAAGTTGCCATCGTCGAATATGAGGAGGAACTCGGTACCATTGGGGCTTAAGCCTTGAAGCGAATGTGGGTGTCCAGATGGGAAATACCAGAGATCGCCCTTCTCAAGATCGTCGACAAAGCTGCCTCCCTCAACATCGAGGGCGGTAATTCGGACCTTGCCTTCAAGCACGTATGCCCATTCGGCTTCCTGGTGTTGCGTCAATACCTTGTAAAGCCGCATTGGACACGAAATAGAGATATCCAGGAAACTGCAGAACTTATACAGGGAGAAAAACAAACTCACTTTGTGCCAATGAAGCTCGCGGATAACGCCTTCATCGAGGCGCATGTTGACACCTGCAAGCTCTTTGCTCGTCCCGAGCTCGCGAATAGTAGTCTCCCTTGTCCATCCGCCTTCCTCGATGCGAATATGAGAGTCGGCAAAGGACCAGCGCATGTTGGGAATAGCACCATGGTCGGTGCTGGGAGGTCGAACTAGATCAGGATTCTCTCGCTCTCGTGCCCTGTTGCGTGGACCCAGGACATCAGTTCCATCGCCATTTCGCTTTCACCATTGTTAGTTGTTTACACCTCAATGTCATGTCGTGATACTTACGAGAGGCTCTGGTGACAACTTGTCACCCTGAGAATCGATCTTTCTGTCCCACTCGTCGTAGTAACCTGGCTTGTATGGATCTTTGACCTTGTGAGGACCCGCATGTTTGCGACCATTCGCTAGTGGCTGTTGCTCCAACGGCGCGGCCCATGCGGTGCATACACCAAGCGCAACCAACAACGACGGAAGATGCATCGAGCTATTCAATTGATGTCAATTGAGTTGAGTGCAGAACGAGTCAGTGACTAGTATTTGAAGAACGCCGCGGAGCTTAAAGACGCGCCGTTTTGAGAGTGCTCGTAACTCCGTGCCGTGATGCCGTGTGCCATGATGACGACAACAACAAGCTTTATGACATTCATCGCTTGGCTGAACACTAATCTGTGCTACCCAGCCTCCCATTCCCCGCACGCTCAATACTTTATTCCGTCCATTGGATCGACTCGAACGAATATCTTTCTGTTGTTTGAGACGGGTCGTCGTCGCAACATCCGTCGATATCCTGCATCTGCCGCAAAGGCTTACCTGAAGCTTAGCCAACGGCCCTGTCGATCGCGCGCCACCGTGCCGGGCCTGCCGACCCGCACAGATATCTACAGGCCTCTTCGCGCTGCATCCCTTTCTTGACATTCGTCACACACCTCCGCCATCATGAGTACAGGCGCCACGCGAGGCTCCAACGAGCAAACGCCGCTTCTCGGCCGACCGAACGGAAAAAGTTCGGCTCCCACCAAGCTGAGGAAGCACATGGCGGCAGACGTCAGCAAGAACTGGGCAGATCTTGTACTGCTGTTTTGCTACATTATTACTGGATTGCTGGATAGTTCGGCTGTTTTCATCTGGGGCTCCTTCGTGAGCATGCAGACTGGTTAGTGAAATTGAACATCATGCATAATCATGCTTACGCAGCACTAGGAAACACCGTCTATCTTGGTCTCGGAGTCATCGCGCCAAACGAAGGGATCCGTTGGATCAAAGCAGCAACGTCGATTGCGTCGTTCTGCTTTGGGTCTTTCGTCTTTGCTCGCTTCCACCGGTACTTTACGCCAAGGAAGCGATGGGTACTTATCGCATCCTACACGTTCCAATTACTCTTCATTGTAGTAGCGGCGCTCATTGTTACTTTCGACCGCGAAAAGTCTGGCGGCCTTAGCTGGCAGGTTCTGGTGCCCATCGCCGTGGTTGCGTTCCAGTCTAGCGGACAGGCTGTAACGTCAAGAGCGCTGCAGTATGCCGGCTTGACGAGCGTGGTCCTGACGAGCAATTATTGCGACCTATTCTCCGATGCAGACCTGTTCAAGGTCTCGAATGTAGAGAGGAATAGGCGAATTGCTGCGCCCGCATTGTTACTCTTAGGTGCCTGTCTTGGTGGCGTATGGGCTCACACTGGCGTTGGTCTCGCTGGCGCTCTGTGGACAGCTGCCGCGTTGAAAGGCATCACTGTTATTGCATGGGTATTTTGGAAAGCAGAAGCAGAGGACACGTGAGCCGTGTCTCTCGGTGACCCTGGGTTTCCTCATCTCTCCCAAAGGTCTGGTCTATCGCAGTCCAACTTTCTTCGAAGCATGCAGAAGAATCATGAGTCGTTGTAGTCAGTTCGGACCTGAATACAATGAAGAGCTTTACCACACTAGCAACTGAGTTATCAAGTTTGCATGGCGTGACAATTGTAAGAGTACCAGGTAAGTATGAGATCTCTTTTGTCCTCCTTGCGCATCCATTACTGTTCGGAGCGTTGTGCCTATGTGTCCTAGATTTTTTTTGTTACTCGCTACGTCGGTAGTGCCAAGAACAGATGTCTACTCTCCTCATCTCGGTGAAGTAGACTGTT
>Ga0265780_10000548_pt1 | contig 57804 bp, 43 predicted proteins | sample P1T30metagenome_FD_192432 | JGI IMG/M metagenome (GOLD analysis project Ga0265780, IMG submission 192432) | Plant litter microbial communities from East Loma Ridge, Irvine, California - P1 T30 | ecosystem: Environmental > Terrestrial > Plant litter > Unclassified | place: USA: California... | reverse complement strand
TTGAGCTTCAGGCCTTGGCCGCCTGTTCCAGCCACTCGAACAGCGCCGGCCAGATCCTGGCATGCGCATTGCGCCCCACCAGCACGCCCACGTGCTGCAGGTTCACGCCGATGTCGCCCTCGTACTCCAGCACCAGCTTCCTCTCGCTGCCGGCGGCCTCGTTGAAGGGCACGACCGAGGTCCAGGGGATCACCTTGCTGCGCGGGTCGACCACGCTGGCCAGCGGCGCGCGCAGGTTCTGCGGGCCGATGGTGCGGGCGCCGATCGCCAGCTTGCCCTGCATGAATTCGTCGTTGCGGTACAGCGATTCGACCAGGTCGGTGAACAGCTTGCCCGGCATCGGGAATTCGTCGTGGGTCCAGCGTTCCACGCGCATGTGGGTCGACAGCGCCTTCGGGTCGAGCAGCGACAAGTAGCGGTCCATCATGCGTTCCCACTGGAAGGCATGCGGTTCGGCCATCGCGCTCATCATGTTCAGGAAGACGCCGGGCACGTGGCCGAAGGTGTCGGCGATCTCCTGCGCGTGGTTGGTGGCTTTCACCAGGCGGTTGAAGCAGCAGGTGGCCGGCTCGAAATGCAGCGGCGCTTCGAGCAGGATGGTGGCGCGGACCTGGTCCGGGTGCAGGGCGCTGAAGATCGCGGCCAGGATGCCGCCCAGCGAATGGCCGGCGATGACCGGTTTGGCGTCGCCGCTGTCGTTCTGGATGAGCTGGCGGCAGGTGCCGAGCAGGCGGTTGCCGTAGTCGGCCAGGCCGAAATCGGCGCCGCTGTCGCCCGCCGGCACCCACTCCGCCTGGTAGACCTGGTAGCCGCGCTCGAGCCAGCGCCGCACCACGCTGACTTCCGGCGTGAGATCCCAGATGTAGGCGCGCTTGATCGGCGCCGGCACCAGCAGCACCGCCGGGCCGGCCTTGGCGTCGCCGTAGCGGCGCAGGTGCAGGCCGGGTTCGCTGTGGAGGATGGTCGACGGCGTCTGCTGCGGCCCGTAGCCGGCGCGGTCGAGCATCTTGCCGCGCTCCTGGCGGCTGCGGTCCATGTTCTTCAGCGCCTGGGCGCCGAGCGGGCTCAGGGTGTTCCAGTTCGGTGTGCTTGTCGTTTGCATGGCGATCTCGTCTGGTTCAGGACCAGCGCACTCTACGCCAACTTGTCCCTGCTTCCAACGGAATTCCAATCGAACCGCGCGCTGGTTTGCGAAGCGTTAAAGCTGTGCTGGCAAAACCTTTCTGCCAGTGTATAAAACTGCTTGCAGTACATTGCTCAATAGAGCTGAGAGCTCTCCCGTCCGCCCCTCATCCATTGCCCTGTAATACACTGTCTGCGCTTCACTCCCCCACCTGAAAGGAGACGATAATGCATTCCAAAGCGACCAGCGTCCTGCTGGCAAGCGCGCTCGCCATCGTTGCCGGCACGGCCGGCGCCCAATCCACCGACAAGCTGCAAGCGCCGATGTCCCTGGTCTCGCCCACCGGCACGGCCAAGATGATCGGCACGGTGACGATCACCGAATCGAAGACCGGCCTGGTGTTCACGCCGGCGCTGAGCGACCTGCCGCCGGGGCCGCACGGCTACCATGTGCACGAGACCGGCAACTGCAGCGCCAACCAGAAGGATGGCAAGCCGGTCCCGGCCGGCGCCGCCGGCGGGCACTACGACCCGACCGCCAGCAAGCACCACGCCGGCCCGACCGGCGACGGCCACCTGGGCGACCTGCCGCCGCTGGTGGTGGGCGGCGACGGCCGTGCCAGCGTCGCGGTGACGGCGCCGCGCCTGACCCGGCTGGCCGACGTCAAGGGCAAGGCCCTGATGATCCACGCCGGCGGCGACAACTACGCCGACCAGCCCAAGCCGCTCGGCGGCGGCGGCGACCGCATCGCCTGCGGCGTCATCCAGTAAGACCCTGCCATACCGGAGGCTGTGGCTGTTTTTGCCACAGTCGCCGGCATGCCATTCAAGATATGCATGTTGCCTATTGATGATGCCTGATATCATTAATAGCTGGGCCGATACCCCGCCCACACACTGAATGGAACGACATGCCCTGGCCTTTTGATCTCGCCCCGCCCGATCCCGCATCGACGCGGCCCGTGAGCGACATGGAACTGCAGATGCGGTCCCATGCATGGGAAACGACGCCCGTCGGTCCGGTGCCAGCCTGGCCATTCAGCCTCAAACTCGCCGTGCGCACGCTGCTCGATTGCCAGCTGCCGATGTACCTCGCCTGGGGCGACGATTACACGCAATTCTTCAACGACGCCTACTGCCCCATCCTCGGCGACAAGCGCGAAGGCGCGCTGGGCGGCGATGCGCGCCGGACCTGGCCGGAGATCTGGCCGACCATCGGCCCGATGTGGGCAAGCGCGAAGCAGGGCGTGCCGGTCGGCGCGGACGGCCTGGCGCTGACCATCAACCGCTTCGGCTACTTCGAGACCTGCCACTTCAATTATTCGTACAGCCCCGTCTACGACGAAGCCGGCAAGGCGCAGGGCCTGCTGTCGACCTTCGTCGAGACCACGGCGGCGGTGCAGGCCGAACGGCGCCAGTCCTTCCAGCTCGAACTGGCCGACCTGCTGCGCAACGTGACCGGCACCGCGGCCCTGCTGCGCAGCGTGACCCGGCTGGCCGGCGACTACGTCGTCGGCGCCACCGCGTTGTATGCGGACATCGACCATGCGGCGCAGGCCGCAACCATCCAGGAAGCCTGGCGCGTGGGCGAGCCCGGCACGCAGCCGGGACGCGTGGTGCCGCTCGACCTGCTGTGCTTCGGCATGGGTGTCGCACTGCGCGATGGCGACACCGTATGGTCCCAGGATATCGGCAGCGACCGCCGCATCGCCGGCGCCCAGGCCTATGTCGCCCAGGGCATCGGGTCCGGCATCGCCGTGCCGTTGATGGAGGGCGGCCGGGTGAGCGCGGTGATGGCGCTGCACGATGCCGCGCCGCGGCGCTGGGACGTGGCCGAGGTGCGCGTACTGGAAGACGCCGCGCGCCGTACCTGGGAAGCGCTGCGCCGCATCCGTGCCGAGGGCGCGCTGCGCGAGGAGACCCGGGCGCTGGCGCTGATGCGCCAGGCCAGCGACACCCTGGCCTCGACGCTCGACATCGAACCGCTGATGCAGAAGATCACCGACGCCGCGACCCAGCTCGCCGGCGCGGAATTCGGCGCCTTCTTCTACAACGGCCGCGACGACAACGGCGACGCCTACCTGCTGTACACGCTGTCCGGCGCGCCGCGTGAAGCCTTCGCCCACCTGGGCCACCCGCGCGCCACGCCGGTGTTCGGCCCGACCTTCCAGGGCGGCGCGCCGGTGCGCAGCGACGACATCACGCGCGACCCGCGCTACGGCGCCATGGCCCCGCACCACGGCATGCCGGCGGGCCACCTGCCGGTGCGCAGCTACCTGGCGGCGTCGGTGGTGTCGCGCTCGGGCGAGGTGATCGGCGGCCTGTTCTTCGGCCACTCGAAAACGCACATGTTCGACGCCCGCACCGAGGAGCTGATCGGCGCGTTTGCCGTGCAGGCGGCGATCGCGATCGACAATGCGCGCCTGTACGAGATCGCCCAGCGCGCCGCCGACGAGCGCGAACAGATCCTGTCGAGCGAGCGCGCCGCGCGCGCCGAGGCCGAGCGCCACAACAAGATGAAGGACGAGTTCCTGGCGATGCTGGCGCACGAGCTGCGCAACCCGCTGGCGCCGATCACCAGCGCGGCCCAGCTGTTGCGCCTGCCGGAAGTCAGCGAAGGCTTGCGCCTCAAGGCCAGCAACATCATCTCGCGCCAGGTGCGCCACATGACGGAGCTGGTCGACGATTTGCTGGACGTCTCGCGCGTCACGCGCGGCCTGGTCAAGCTGGAAAACGAGATCCTCGACCTGAACAAGGTCGCGATCGCGGCGGTGGAGCAGGCCCGGCCCCACATCGAGGAGCGCGGCCACACGCTGGCGGTCGACCTGCCGCCGCAGCCGATCCCGGTCGAGGGCGACCGCACGCGCCTGATCCAGGTGCTGGTCAACCTGCTCAACAACTCGGCCAAGTACACGCCGCCGGGCGGGCGCATCGCGCTGACGGTGAGGGTGGACGCCGCCACCGACACCGCCACGGCGGCGGTGCGCGACAACGGCAGCGGCATCGACGCCCAGCTGTTGCCGCACGTGTTCGACTTGTTCACCCAGGCCGACCGCACGCCGGACCGCTCGCAGGGCGGGCTCGGGATCGGGCTGGCGCTGGTGAAAAGCATCGTGCGCATGCACAACGGCCAAGTCGCGGCGCACAGCGACGGCCCGCAGCAGGGCACCACGATGACGGTGACGCTGCCGCTGGCCGACGCCGAGGTCGGCCAGGTGGTCCGCTCGGGCGAAGGCGAGGGCCAGGCGCGTCCGCTGACGGTGACCATCGTCGACGACAACGCCGACGCCGGCCACTCGCTGGCGGTGCTGCTGCGCGCCCACGGCCACGCGGTGCACGTGCATGAAGACGCCGTCTCGACACTGGAATCGAGCGAGGCCGCCACCCAGGTCTTCGTCCTCGACATCGGCCTGCCCGACATGACCGGCTACGAACTGGCGCGCCGCCTGCGCCGCAAGCCGGGGCATGCGGGCGCCGTGTTCGTCGCCCTGACCGGCTACGGCCAGCAGCGCGACCGCGAACTGTCGCAGCAGGCGGGGTTCGACTACCACCTGGTCAAGCCGGTGGAGATCGGGAAGCTGACGCAGATTCTCGGCAGCGTGGCGGAACGCTAGCGATGGCCCGCTGACGCGTCGTCCCTGCGAAGGCAGGGGCCCAAGTTTTACGCGTATGGCTGGGATGGCCGCTAGCTGTATGCGACGAAATTGGGTCCCTGCCTTCGCAGGGACGACGGTGTGGCTTACTTGCCGCCCTCTCTCACCTTCCCGAACTGATCCCCCGCCTTCCAGGTCGGCATCGCCGGCGCATTCGCCACCGCATACCCCAGGTTCAGCGTGAACTGCGCCTGCTGCACCATCCCCGCCAGGTCCCAGTTCGGATCGTATTCGTCGCTGGCCTGGTGGTAGCGCGGGCCGTAGGCCTTGGCCTTGGCGTCGCTGGCCGCCTTGTCCTTCACCCAGTCATGCCCGCCCTCGATCGAGAACGCCGGCACGCCGGCCTTGGCGAAGCTGAAGTGGTCGCTGCGGAAGTAGCCGCCGCCCAGGTCCGGACGCGCCGCGGCCACGGCCAGGCGCATCGACTTGGCGGTGCTCGCCGCCAGCGTGCCCAGGCTGGTCCGTTCGCTGCCCTGCACGCCGATATCCCTGGTCGCGCCGACGAAGTTCAGGCTGTCCAGGTTGAGCGCCGCCGCCGTCCTGTCCAGCGGCCAGAGCGGCTTGGCGGCATAGGCCGCGCTGCCCAGCAGACCTTGTTCCTCGGCCGCGACCCACAGGAACATCTGGCTGCGCCTGGCCGGATGGCGCGCCGCTTCCTGGGCCATGGCCAGCAGGCCGGCGCTGCCCGACGCATTGTCGACGGCGCCGTTGAAGATCGTGTCACCAGTGTCACCCTGCTTGCCCAGGTGGTCCCAGTGCGCGCTGTAGATCACCAGTTCGTTCTTCAGCTTCGGGTCGGTGCCGGGCACGATGCCGGCCACGTTGAACTGTTCCAGCGTGCGCACGGCGGCCTTCGATTCGCCCTGCACGCGCGCGTTCAGCACGACCGGCTTGAACGACTTGTCTTCGGCGGCCGTGCGCAGCTTGTCCAGGTCCTGGCCGGCGGCGGCGAACAGGCTGCGCGCGCTGGCCTCGGTCATCCAGCCCTGCATGCCGGTGCCGAGGTCGGCGTCGGCCAGCTGGAAGCGCTCGGCCATCCAGCTATTCTGCACCACGCTCCAGCCATAGGAGGCCGAGGCGTCGGTGTGGACCAGCAGCACGCCGGCGGCGCCGCGGCGCGCGGCTTCCTCGAATTTGTAGGTCCAGCGGCCGTAGTAGGTCAGGCCACGGCCGGCGAAGCGGTTCGGCTCCGAGCTGGTGGGCGCCGGGTCGTTGACCAGCATGACCAGCAGCTTGCCCTTGACGTCGACGTCCTTGTAGTCGTCCCAGCCGCCTTCTTCCGGCGCCTTGATGCCATAGCCGACGAAGACCAGTTCCGCATCCATCGCATGCACCGGTTTGGCGTCGCCCGGCGCCCACACCCAGTCCTTGCCGAAGGCGAGCGGCAGCGCCTTGCCGTTCGCGCTCAGGGCCACCGAGCTGTCCTGCGGCTGCGCCTTGACGCCGGCGATCTTGACGCTCTGGCGGTAGCTGCCGCCGTTGGCGGGCTTCAGGCCGGCGGCCATCGCCTGGTTCTCGAGGTAGACGACGGTCAGCTCGCCGCCGCGCTGGCCGGTGCCGCGGCCTTCGAAGACGTCGGCCGACAGCGTCGCCAGGTGGGCGCGCAGCGGGGCTTCGGGAACGATGGGGTTGGCGGGGTTGGCCGCCTGGGCCGAAAAGGCCAGCGCCAGGCTGGCGGCGATGGCGGAGGAAACGATCTTGTGCATGGCATCCTGCGTGAATGATTGAAAGGCGCAGGCATTGTATGTCACTCGAAGCGCAGGATGTCCGCCGAAATGGTGGTGCCGGTCAGCGGCAGCAGCGCCGGCTTCAACCCGGCGGGGCGCGGCGGCAGGTCGCGCTCGGGCAGGCCGGGCAGGTATTCCTGCACGAACACCGTGAATGCCGGGTCGCCGTAAAAGTCGAAGGCGAAGCGCAGCTCGCGGTCACCCATGCCGTGCAGGTCCAGCGCCCATTTCCGGCAAGGCTCGCCGGTCAGCACGCGGCCGTTCACGCTGGCGCGCGCGGGCCCGGCGCCATCGACCCGCAGCGCGATGCGCGGCGCGCGGTTTTTGGAACGCAGCCGGAATTCCACGTGCTTCATGGCGCCGATCCACTCGACCTTCTCGATCGTCAGGTCGGGGTAGGCGATGCCGTCGTTGCGCGGCGCCGCCGCGTACCAGACCGGCTGGCTGCTGGGGCCGAACAGGTAGGGCAGCTGGTAGGGGTGCATCGTGTTGGGGAACACGCTGCGGGTCCAGGCGTCCAGCGGCAGCGGCGGGTACAGCCAGAACGCGCGCCAGCTCGTCGTGTCCTTGAAGTACACCAGCCGGTTCGGCGCCGGCATCTCGGGAATGCGCGGCGTGGCCAGGTAGGCCAGGCCGAGCGCCGCCGCCGCGGCCACCAGCATCGGCCTCACCACGAAGCGCACCCGCGCCAGCAGCAGGCCGCACAGGCCGAGCAGGGTGCAGGCCAGCGCCGCCGGCAGCACCAGCCAGGTCGGCGACACCACGCCCAGGCTGTCGCGCAGCGCCGGCAGGATCAGGACCGCGCCCGGCAGCGCGGCCAGCGCCAACAAGGCCGGGCGGTGCCGGGCGGCGCGCGGCGAGGTCGATGCCAGCAGCGCCGCCTGCGTCGCCAGCAGCGGCCAGGCCAGCAGGTAGCTGGCGCCGGGCGCACCCCAGCTTGAACCGACCAATGCCAGGGTGGCCACGCACAGCACGCCCAGCAGCACGCAGGGCGCCCCGAGCTTGTCCTGCAGGCGGCGCTGCACGATGATGAAGCCGGCCGCCAGCAGCAGCGCGAAGGCCAGCACCTGCCAGCGGATGCCTTTGCCATCGGCCAGCATGCCGGCGTCCCAGCGCCACGCCAAACCCGGCAAGGCATCGTGGACCAGGTACACGACGAAGGTCGAGAGGGTGCCCATGAACAGGAAGCCGAAGCCGGCGTGGATGATGTCGACCCCGGCCACGCCGGCGCGGCGCATGCCGGCGGCGCAGGCCAGCACGGTCAGCAAGCAGGCCAGCGCGGTGAGCGGCCATACCAGCGCATACGGGTAGTGCACGATGCCCAGGCCCGGCACGGCGAAGAACACCTGGCCGCCCGCCTCCGGCGCCGCCTTCGCTGCGGGCAAGGGCTTGTCGCCGGCCTCGCGCAGCAGGGCCAGCATGGTGTCGCCTTCGTGCTGCAGGCTGGCCGTCGACAGGCGCCGCGGGATGTCGTGGATGCCGCCCGGGCCCAGGGTGCCGCCGCCGGTGGCGAACTGCAGCAGGGGCGCGCCATGCGCCGCCAGCGCGGCATCAAAAGGGCGCGGGCGCGTGCCGGCGACCAGCTCGGCCATGAACGACGTCCCTTCCGGTGCCGGCGCGGCGCCGGCAAAGGCGGCCAGCGCGAAGCCGTCCGCATGCGCGGCGTCCACCAGCGCCAGCGGTCCGCGGTTGCCGGGATTGTCGAAGCGCAGCAGCAGGCGCGCACGCTGCGCCCATGGGTGCGATTCCACGAAGCCGCGCGTGCCGAGCCCCTGGACGCTGTCGGCGTCGGTGAACACGAACAGCAGGTCGTTCGCCAGCGGCGGGCCGGCCTGCAGCACGCGCAGCGATTCCAGCATCGCCGCCGCCGACATGGCGCCGTCGGCCGCGCCCAGCGTCGCGGCCCCGGAATCGTAATGGGCGATCACGACGATGGCCGGCTTGCCGGGCGCGCCCCCGCGTCCCGGTTTGCGCACCACGATGTTCTGCACCTCGGCCAGCGTCACGTGCACGTTGCGCACCATGCGGATCGATTGCGCCTGCACGGTCTCGCTCTGGATGGCGGGCACCAGGCCGAGGGCGCGCACCTGCGCGGCGATGTACTCGCGCGCGGCGGCGTTGGCATCGCTGCCCGCCGGCCGCGGTGCCTGCGCCAGGGCGTTCACGTGGGCCAGCGCGCGCGCCGCCACGAAGCCGGAGACCGGCGTGCGCGCCGGCAGCGGCAGCGCATGTGGCTGCAGCGACAGCCAGGCGACCATGAGCGCCAGCACCAGCGCGCCGGCGAAGCCGGTCAAACCGGCGGCGCCGGGCAGGGAAGGGTGGTGACGCATGCGTCCCCTTTCGATGGGAATAAAAAAAGCCCGCCCGGCTGGCTGAGGGACGTGGGCGGGCAAAGGCTCTGATGGGCCGAGGGATTCTCTTAATCCAGCGTCCAGACGTAGGCCAGCTGTGCCCAGCCGGCTTCCGCCACGCCGTTATTGGTGGCCGGCTTGAATTTGCACAGGCTGAGGGCATTCACCGCGGCCCGGTCCAGGTCACGCGAGCCGCTGCTGTGCTCGATGCGCGAGGAGGTGACGCGGCCATCGGCGCCGACCAGCAGCGCCAGCAGGGTGGTGCCGCTGATCCCTTCGCGGGCGGCGCGCGCCGGGTAGTCGGGCAGGGCGCAGGCCTTGGGATCGGCCAGCACCGCGGTGCGCACCTGGCCGCTGTTCGCGTTCGACGGCGCGGCCGGCAGTGCCGGCGGCGCATCCGCCACGGCGTGGGCGGGCGTGGCCGGCTGCGGCGCCGGATCCGGCGTGGTGGTGGCCCGGACCGGCGCCGGATCGGGCGGCGGCGTGACCGGGATTTCGGGGAGCGGCACCACCAGCGGCGGCGGCGCCAGGTTCGGCATCGGTTTCGGCGGCTCCGGCGGCGGCGGCGGTTCGACCGGGTCCTGCTTGACGTCCACCGGTATCGAGTCGGGCAGGCTGGGCAGGGAGAACTGCCTGTGGTTCATGCTGTGGATGAAGACGAGGGCCACCGCCACGTGCAGGCCGGCGATCAGCGCCAGGCGGCCGGCCCTTGCGCCGCCGTTGCTACCGGGTGTATGAGAGAACTGCATGGTCATCCTCCTTTTCGTGCTACCGGGTTTGAGCGTATAAGCAAGCTCTTGGAATAACTATATGCTAGAGACTAGTAATTTACAAAGGGATTTGGTGGTAGTCGTTGATGCCAGGCGTTGCCAGGGTGCGTCAGGCCTTGTTGTATGAAATAATCCATTGGTGTCATGCGCGGCTGCGGCCCCGTGGCATGCCCGGCTACCAGACCTTGGTAGACAAAAATGGAAAGATCCCGGAGAACACAGTGCAGAAAGACCAACAGCCGATCCGCGTGATGCTGGCGGACGACCACCCGATCGTGATGACCGGTTTCGCCATGTCGCTGGCGGCGCAGGGCATGGAAGTGGTGGGGCAGGCCAAGACCCCAAGCGAGGCGGAAGCCATGTACGCCGAGACCCGGCCCGACGTCGCCGTGCTCGACATCCGCTTCGGCACCGAGCTGACCGGCATGGACGCCGCCCAGAACATCCTCAAGACGGACCCGCAGGCGAAGATCGTCTTCCTCAGCCAGTTCGACCAGGACAGCCTGATCAAGGAAACCTACCGCCTCGGCGCCCACGCCTTCGTGACCAAGGATTGCGACCCGGCCGACCTGGCCGATGCGGTGCGCCATGCGCATGTCGGCAAGCTGTATTTCCTGCCGCAGATCGCCGAGCGCCTGGCCAGCCTGGCGGTGCGCGGCGACGTCTCGCCGCAATCGCAATTGGACGAACGCAGCCTGGAAATCTTCAAATTGATGGCCGAAGGCCTGACCAACAACGAGATCGCCGAGCGCCTGAATTTGTCGAGCAAGACGATCAGCAATATCAGCCAGTCGGTGAAGGAAAAGCTGGGGGTGCACCGGCAGGCCTACATCACCAAGCTGGCGGTGAAACATGGGTTGATCGAGCCGTAGACGGCATGCGCTGGCTGCTTGGGATGCTGAACTTGGGCCCCTGCCTGCGCAGGGGCGACGTTTTTGGGCGGCAGGCCAATAAAATGTTATTGGTACGTGCCCTATGTACGTCGTCCCTGCGAAGGCAGGGACCCAAGTTAGCCGCCCTGACCTGCGGCCTCCTTTTCGCGCTGACCGCCCACGCCGCCAAACCCGACCCCGCCCAGCGCTACGGCTTCGAAATCGCCCCCGGCGACGACAGCGCCATCACCCGCCGCATCGCCGAAGACCTGTACAAGCGCCTGGTCCCGACCTTCGCCGCCTACAGCACCGAACTGGGCCAGCAACGCCGCACGCTGGTGGTGGCGATCGGCCCGGCCGCGCTGCGCGAAGTGGCCGCGCGGCGCTGCGATTGCGTGGTGGTCTCGGCCTTCACCTCGAGCCAGGTGTTCCGCGCCATCGTCGGCAAGCTGCCGCCAAACCGCGCGCAGGCGATCACCGCCGTGTATGCGGAACCCGCGCCCCAGGACCAGCTGCGCCTGGCCGCCCTGCTGTACCGCCGGCCGGTGCGCGTGGCGGCGCTGCTCGGGGCCGACACCGCCTTCCTGAAACCGGCGCTCAGTGCCGACAAGGTGACCGTGCTCGACGTCGGCACGACCGGCGAGGAAGGCGACATCAACCAGCTGCTGAACCGCATCGCCCAGACCGACGTGCTGCTGGCGCTGCCCGACGCCGCCGTCTACAACACCGAGAACTTCCGCAACATCCTGCTCTCGACCTACCGCCACAAGCAGGGCGTGATCGGTTTTTCGAGCGACATGGTCAAGGCCGGCGCGCTGGGCACGACCTATTCCGAGATCGGCGACATCAACACCCAGGTGGCCGAGATCGCGGCCGCCTACGTGGAAGGCGGCCAGCTGCCCGCGCCGCAGTTCCCGCACTACTTCCGCACCATCGTCAACGAAGGCGTGGCGCGCTCGCTCGACATCGTCGTCGACGAGGCGGCGCGCCACTTCGCCCGCCCGGCACCGGCGCCGCGTCCATGACCCTGCGATTCTGGCGCGGCTGGAGCATCGGCCTGCGCATGGCCTTCATCACCATGCTGCCGGTGGCCCTGCTGTTCGCCTCCTTCATCACCTACTCCTGGTATTCGCACCGCGCCCAGGTCGACGAGGAACTGGCCGAACGCGGCCGCATCCTGACGCGCGCGCTGGCCGAGACCAGCGAATACAACGTCATCTCCGGCAACCTGGCCGACCTGCGCCTGACCATCAACGGCCTGGTGCAGTCGGACAGCAGCGTGTACCGCGTCGAGGTGGTGGACACGGCCGGCCGCAATGTCGTCGACGTGGTGTCGCGCCACCCGATCCAGCCCCAGCCCGACGGGCGCTGGTACGAGGCGCCGATCCGCAAGCAGGTGGTGTGGATCAACCTGTTCTCGGACAACGGCACGCCGCACGTCTCGGCCTCCAGCGACACGCGTCCGCCGACGCTGACCAGCGAGGTGGTCGGGCGCGTGCGCGTGACCATGTCGCCGACCAACATGCTGGCCAGGCAGCTGCGGCGCTTCCGCATCGAGCTGGCGATGGCCGGCCTGGCGCTGGCCGCCAGCGGGGCGCTCGCCTTCATCCTGGCGCGCAGCCTGATCGTGCCGCTGCGCGAAGCGATCGTGGTGTTGCGGCGCATCCGCGGCGGCACCTACCGCGTGCAGCTGCCGGTCACCACCGGCGGCGAGGTCGGTGAGCTGCAGGCCTCGATCGGCGAGATGTCGGTGGCGCTGCAGGAATCCAAGGAAGACCTGGAAAACAAGGTAGCCGAGCGCACGCGCGACCTGCTGGCCTCGCGCAACGAAGCGCTGCGCGCCGACGCCGACAAGAGAAAGCTGATCCAGAAGGTCAACAGCATCATCGAGGACGAGAGGAAGAGCATCGCGGTCGAGATCCACGACGAATTGAACGCGTCCCTGATCGCGGTGCGCCTGGAATCGCAGACCATCCAGCAGCTCGCCGGCAAGGCGGCGCCGGGGCCGGGCTCGGAACTGGCGCAGATCCGCGACAAGGCACAGGCCATCACCCGGCTCGCGCTCGACCTGTACGCCAACGGCCGCCGCCTGGTGCGGCGCTTGCGGCCGGAAGTGCTGGACATGCTGGGCCTGCACGGCGCGGTCGAGGAGATGGTCAACCACTACCGCAGCGCGGGCCTGGACTTCGATTTCCACACCGAGGGCGACTTTTCCCGGCTCGGCAACGAACTGGCGATCTCCGCCTACCGCATCGTGCAGGAAGCGCTGTCGAACGTGATGAAGCATTCGGACGCCGGCTTCGTGCGCGTCAGCCTGGTGCTGTCCGATGCCGCCGGCGCGCTGCAGATCGAGGTGCAGGACGACGGCGAAGGCTTCGACCCGGCGCTGGCCTCGGAAGGCATCGGCATCATCGGCATGCGCGAGCGCGTGTTCGCGCTGGGCGGCAGCATCCAGGTGCATTCAGATCCCGGCGCCGGCACGCTGGTCGCGATCCAGCTGCCACTTCAGCCGCCACCCGACACCCCAACTCCTGTATCGTAACGCCATCGGCAACACCACCTCCATCACATCATGTCCACTGAACTGAAAACGCCCTTCGAGAAGGGCAACCAGAACCAGACCACCACCTGGGCCGATTGCATCGCCTGGTACCAGGACCTGGCCAGGCAGCATCCGACCGTGCTGCGCTTTTCCCAGATCGGCACCTCGGATGCCGGCGTGCCGATCCATGCCGGCGTGGTAAGCAGCGATGGCGCCTTCAATTGCGGCGAGATCAAGCGCGAAGGCCGTCCCGTGTTCTTCAATAATAACGGCATCCATCCGGGCGAGCCGGAAGGCGTGGATGCCTGCATGGCGCTGGTGCGCGACTTCTGCCGGGAGCCGGCGCGCCTGGCCGCGCTGGGCCGGACCGTGTTCATCTTCATCCCGCTGTACAACGTCGACGGCGCCTTCAACCGCAACAATACGTCGCGCGTGAACCAGGACGGCCCCGAGCAGTTCGGCTTCCGCGGCAACAGCCGCCACCTGGACCTGAACCGCGACTTCGTCAAGTGCGACACCCTGACCGCGCGCGTGTTCAACGAATTCTTCACGGCCTGGGATCCGGACGTGATGGTCGACACCCACACCTCGAACGGCGCCGACTACGCGTACACGATGACGCTGATCCACACCCAGGCCGACAAGCTGGGCGGAGATTTGGGCGTCTTCTTGCGCGACACCATGCTGCCGCACATGTACGCCGAGATGGACAAGCGCGGCTGGCCGACCTGCCCCTACGTGAACCCGGTCAAGGACAGCCCGGACGATGGCATCGCCGAGTTCCTCGAGACCGCGCGCTTCTCGACCGGTTACGCGGCCCTGCATCACACGATCGGCTTCATGCCCGAGACGCACATGCTGAAACCCTTCGCCAACCGCTATCACTCGATGCGCGCGCTGGTCGAGACGGCGCTGGACTTCACGGTTGCCAACGGCGAGCGCATCGTGGGGCTGCGCCGCGCCGCCAAGGACGACGGCCGCACGCGCCGCGAGTGGCCGATCCACTGGGCGATGGACGAGGCCAATCCGGCCAGCTTCCGCTTCAAGGGTTACGCCGCGAAATACAAGCCGAGCGTGCTGGGCGACTACCAGCGCCTGTGGTACGACCGCAGCGCGCCGTACGAAAAGGAGATCCCGTACTACAACCGCTTCCCGGCCGACATCGTCGTCTACGCGCCGCGCGCCTACGTGGTGCCGCAGCAGTGGCGCGAGGTGATCGAGCGCCTGCAGTGGAACGGCGTGCGCATGGAGCGCGTCGAGAACGAACGCGAACAGGAACTGGCCTGCTACCGCATCAAGTCCGTGAGGTCGCGCCCGAACGCCTACGAGGGCCACATGTTCCACGACGACGTGCAGCTGGAACGCGGCAGCGCCAGCGTCACCCTGCGCGCCGGCGACCAGATCGTCTGGCTCGACCAGGACAATGCGCGCTACGCGGTCGAGATGCTGGAGCCGCTGGGCCACGACAGCTTTTTCCGCTGGGGCTTCTTCAACAGCGTGCTGGAAAAGAAGGAAGCGTATTCGGACTACGTGTTCGAGGACGAAGCCGAGCGCCTGCTGGCCGCCGAGCCCGAACTGGCGGCGAAATTCGGCGCCTGGAAAGCGGCCAACCCCACACTGCTGAAGGACCAGGGCGCGGTGCTCGACTTCGTCTTCGCCAATTGCGCGCGCTGGCGCGAGCCGGAGTGGGGGCGTTATCCGGTGTTCATGATCGATTGATGGCCATATAAGAGAGAGGGGAGAACGACAATGAAGCAAACGATGATGGCGGCGCAGATCGCGGCGCTGGCCTGGATGACGGCAGGTCCGGCGCTGGCCGCGCCGAGCGCCGGCCAGACCTATTTCGAACGCAACTGCGCCAGCTGCCACACGGTGGACGCCGGCATGGGTTCGCGCGCCGGTCCCGGCCTGTTCAACGTGGTCGGCCGCAAGGCTGCAAGCGTGGCGGGCTACAACTACACCGACGCGCTGAGCAAAGCCGGCGCCGCCGGCAAGACCTGGACCAAAGAGGAACTCGAGGTCTTCCTGCGCGACCCGAACAAGGACGTGCCGGGCACCGCGATGCCGATCGGCGTCCCCGACGCCAAGCAGCGCGCCGCCGTGATCGACTACCTGGCCGCGCAGAGCGGCAAGGCCACCGTGGCCGCAGCACCGAAAGCCGCGGCTGCCGTCGCCGGCGACAAAGCCGGCGCCTGGACCGAGGACAAGCCGGGCGACCTGCACCACATCACCGTGGACAAGCTGGTCCAGCCCTATGCCAGCGAAAGCGCCGGCAACGGGCCGAAGGTCGCCAAGCGCCCGGACGGCGCCATGCCGGCCGTGCCCAAGGGCTTCAAGGTCGGCTTCTTTGCCGAGGACAGCGGCAAGGCACGCCTGCCGCTGCGCGCGCCGAACGGCGACATCCTGCTGGCCGAAACCAGCAAGGGCCAGATCACGATCCTGCGCTCCAAGGGCGGCGACAAGGCCGACAGCAGCAGCGTATTCGCCAGCGGCCTGTCGCGCCCTTACGGCATGGCCTTCTGGCCGTCCGGCGCGAATCCGAAATACCTGTATGTGGCCAACGTGAACTCGGTGGTGCGCATTCCCTACAGCGTCGGCGACCTGAAGGCCAAGGGCGAGCCGGAGACCATCGTCGAAAAACTCAGCGACACCACCGGCGGCCACACCACGCGCACGCTGGCGTTCTCGAAAGACGACAAGACGATGTTCGTGTCGGTCGGCTCGGCCACCAACGTCGCCGCCGGCATCGGCAACAAGCCGCCGCTGGCCCTGCCCGAGTGGGAAAAGCAGCACGGCCTGGGCGGCGCCTGGGCCGAGGAGACCGACCGCGCCACCGTGCTGGCCTTCGACCCCGACGGCAAGAACCGCCGCAACTACGCCAACGGCCTGCGCAACTGCGTCGGCATGATGGTCCATCCGGACACCGGCGACCTGTATTGCAGCGTGAACGAGCGCGACGAGCTGGGCGACAACCTGCCGCCCGACTACATCACGCGTGTGAAACAGGGCGGCTTCTACGGCTGGCCGTGGTACTACCTGGGCGACCATGAAGACCCGCGCCTGAAGGGCATCCGCCCCGACCTGAAGGGCAAGGCGATCGTGCCCGACACCCTGCTGCAGGCCCACTCGGCGGCGCTCGGCATGACCGTCTACCACGCCCCGGCCGGCGCCAGGAACGCCTTTCCGAAAGAGTACGACGGCGACATCTTCCTGGCCCTGCACGGCTCCTGGAACCGCGGCATCCGTACCGGCTACAAGGTGGTGCGCGTGATGATGAAGAACGGCGCGCCGACCGGCCAGTACCAGGACTTCATGACCGGCATGGTGCTGTCCGACCGCGACGTGTGGGGGCGTCCGGCCGCGGTGACGGTGGCGGCGGATGGGGCGCTGCTGGTGGTGGATGATGCGGGTGGGGTGGTGTGGCGCGTGGCGCCGGAAAAGTGATAATGCTACCTTGAGTGTTACAACATGCACGTCGTCCCCGGCCCAGGCCGGGAACGACGTTGGCATATAGCGCGGCTATTCCCTATATTTACCTGGACTCCGCAATCCACCGATCCACCTTCTTCTCCAGCAGCGCCAGCGGCAGCGTCCCTTCCCCCAGCACGATCTTGTGGAACTCCGGCAGGCTGAACTTGCCACCCAGCGCCTTCTCCGCGCGCGCACGCAGTTCCTGGATCTTCAGCGCGCCGATCTTGTAGCCCAGTGCCTGGCCCGGCCATGCCATGTAGCGTTCGGTCTCGCTGCGCGCGATCGATTCCGGATAGCCCAGGGTCTCGCGCATGTACTGGATCGACTGCTCGCGGGTCCAGCCCTTGGCGTGCATGCCGGTGTCGACCACCAGGCGCACGGCGCGCAGCATCTCGTCGTTCAGGTGGCCGAACCAGTCTTCCGGCTTGTCGTACAGGCCCATCTCGGTGCCGAGCGTTTCGGCGTACAGCGCCCAGCCTTCGGTGAAGGCATTGTTGCCGCCGAACTTGCGGAAATTCGGCAGGTCCAGCTCCTGCATCAGCGCGATGTGGAAGTGGTGGCCCGGCTGGCCCTCGTGCAGGAACAGCGTGACCATGCCGGTGCTGCCGTACTGCGCCGGGTCGTTCACGACCGACCAGAACACGCCCGGACGCGAGCCGTCGACGGCCGGCGGGGTGTAGTGGTCGGACGCGGTCGCGCGCGACAGTTCCGGTTCCAGGCGCAGGTCGAGCGGGGTCTTCGGACGCAGCGAGAACAGCGCCGGCAGCTTCGTTTGCAGGTGGGCGTTGAGCTTGCGGTAGACGTCGATGATCTCGCCTTCGGTCTTGAACGGCTTGTACTTGGCCTGTTCCGAGACCCAGGTCGGCAGGCCGGCGGCCGGGCCGTTATAGCCCATCTGCGGGCCGATGCGCGCGTATTCGCCCTGGATACGCGCCACTTCCGTCAAGCCGGTCTGGTGGATCTGTTCCGGCGAGAGCTCGGTCGTGGTCTGGCTGGCCACGCGCACCTTGTACCATTCCACGCCCTGCGGCAGGGCGCTCCAGCCGGTGCTGGCGCGGCTGGCCGGCAGGTATTCGGTTTCCAGGAACACGCCCAGCTTGGTCACGGGCACGCGCAGCTTCTCGAGCACGCGGCGGTACTCGAGCGTCAGCTTGGTCTTGTCGGCATCCGAAAAGCCGGCCGGGAACTGCTTCACCGGCGTGTAATAGATGCTCGATTCGACGCCGCCATAGGCCAGCTGCTTGAACTGGGGCAGCATCGAGACCACCAGCGCCTTCGGCAGCACCACGCCGCGCCCCATCCCTTCGCGCATGTTGACGATGGCTTGCTCGATCCACGGGCCGAGCTGCTCCAGGCGGCTCAGGTAAGCCTGGTAATCCTTCACGGTCGTCAGCGGCTGCGCGCCCTGGCCGCTGGCGTAGTTGGCCAGCGTGACCGGCATGCTGTCCATCTGGTTGATCGGCAGCAGGTGCTCGGGGAAGGGTTCGAAGCGCAGCGCGGTGGCCAGTTCGTAGTCGAGGATGTCGTAGCTGGTCTGGTCGCGCTGGGGCAGGGTGTCGCGCCGGACCGCGTGCAGGCGCTTGAGGTAGCCTTTGTAGAGCGCGAACTGGGCGGCGCGCTTCTTCGGCGCGATCGTCATGCCGATCTGGCCGGCGAAGCGGTTGTCGCCGCTTTCGCTGGCCGCGACCGGGTCGAAGCGCGCGACGGCGTCGTAGTAGTCGTCGGCCAGCTTGTTCAGGGCTGTCGATTGGACGCTGTCGGCGGCTGCGGTCTTGGCAGCCGCGGCCTGGGTGGCGGCGGCGGCGCCGGCCGGCGAACAGGCGATCATGGCGGCGCACGCGAGGGCGCCCAGTTTCAGGATGTGTTTCATTGTGTCGGTCGGTTGATTAAAGCAAAGGCGGCGCCAAGCATACGCCTGGCGCCGCCCCTCGCCCAGTCTTTACAAGGGATCAGTAGCTGGCCAGCGGCGCCAATTGGCCGCCTTTAAAAGTGTAGACGGTGACCGCGGTCTTCTTCAGGTTGCCGGTCGCGTCGTAGCCATAGGTGCCGGCCACGCCCGGGTAGCTGGCCGTGTGCAGGACCTTGCCGACGGCGGCCGCATCGACGGATTTCGTATCCTGCATGGCCTTGGCGAGGAACATGGCCTGGTCATAAAAGGCCGGGGCGTACACGTCCGGGTCGCGCTGGAAGCGCTGTTTATAACGCGCCTTGAAGGCCGGGCCGCCGGCCTGCTTGTCGAGCATGGCGCCGGCTTGCGCGCACATCACGTTGGCGCCGACGGCGTCGCCGCCCAGCTTGGCCATCTCGGGGCTGCACAGGGTGTCGCCGCCGAGCAGGCGCACGTTCGCCATGCCGAGCTGCTTCATCTGGCGCGCCATCGGAGCGCCCTGCGGCGCGTAGCCGCCGAAGAAGATGGCGTCGACCTTCTTGTTGCGGAAGGACGTCAGGATCGAGGCGAAGTCGCTCGCCTTGTCGTTGGTGAACTCGCGGCCCGCCACGTTCAGGCCGGAGGCGCGCGCCTGGCGCACGAATTCGTCGGCGATGCCCTGGCCGAAGGCGGTGCGGTCGTCGATCACGCCGACGGTCTTGATCTTGAGTTCCTTGGCCGCATACGAGGCCATCGAACCGCCGACCTGGGTGTCGCTGGCGACGATGCGGAACACGTTCGGGTAGCGCGCCTGCGTGATCTTCGGGCTGGTGCCGACGGTGGACATCAGGATGCCGGCGTCGTTGTAGACGCGCGAGGCGGGAATCGCGACGCCCGAGTTGTAGGGGCCGAGCACGAACTTGACGCCGGCGTCGGCGAACTTCTGGGCCACGTTGACGCCGGCCTTGGGGTCGCCCTGGTCATCCTCGGACATCAGTTCGAAACGGACGGCCTTGCCGCCGACCTTGATCTTCTGCGCGTTGAGCTCCTCCACCGCAAGCCGCACGCCGTTCTCGTTGTCCTTGCCGGCAAAGGCGTTGGCGCCGGTCAGCGGACCGGACAGGCCGATGCGGACGACCTGGTCCTGGGCCAGGGCGGTGTTGGACAGCAGGGCGGCAGCCGCGGCCAGTGCGGCGATCTTGAATGTCGATGGCATGTCTAGCTTGTCTCCGTTGTGATTCGAACGGCCGCCATCATCGCATGGATTGAATCAGGCCGGCAGTCCGTGCGAGATGAGTTCCAGCGGCAGCGCCGTGGTGCACTTGATCTGCTCCATCGAGAACGCCGACGACACGCCGGACAGCTGCGCGGTCTTGATCAGCTTTTTATAAAAGCGGTCGTAGCCGCCGATATCGGTGGTGACCACCTTCAGCAGGTAGTCGACGTCGCCGCTCATGCGATGAAATTCCAGCACCTCGGGCAGGGCCACCACGGCGGCGGCGAAGCGCTCCAGCCACTTCTCGTCGTGGTCGACCGTGCGGACGCTGACGAACACCGTCACCGGCAAGCCCACCTTGTTGCGGTTGACGATGCTGACGCGGCTTTCGATATACCCCTCTTCCTCGAGGCGCTTGACCCGTTTCCAGCAGGGGGTGCTCGACAGCCCGACCTTCTCGCTCAGCCCGGAAATCGACAGGGTGGCATCCGCCTGCAGGGCGGCCAGGATTGCGCAATCGAATTTGTCGAGTGAGTTCATCTTCTTATCCTGCCAATATGAGAATAATTGTTCTATGGGGCTGGAAAAATCGGTGAGACTTTAGTACATCTTATCCGGCATGAGTCCGTAACATATTACTCAACTATGGCGCAGTCCGCGCACATTTTTTGGACTTTTGGCAATTAATTCATGACCGACGACTCCTGCGACGCCACCCTCTACCTCGACGCCAACGCCACCTCGCCGGTGCTGCCGGCAGCCATCGCGGCCGCGGTGGATGCGATGGGCGGCCGCTTCGGCAATCCGAGCAGCAGCCACGCCTGCGGCCTGCGCGCCAAGCGCATCCTCGACGACACCCGCGCGCGCGCGCGCCGCGTGCTGGGTGCCGGACCGGGACGGGTGCTGTTCACCAGCGGCGCGACCGAGGGCATCCAGACCGCGGTGCTGTCGGCCCTGATCGCGGTCCGCGAACGGCGCGCGGCCGGCGATGCCTGCGGCGATTTGCTGGTCTACGGCGCCACCGAGCACAAGGCGGTGTCGGAAGCGCTGGCGCACTGGAACCGCATCCTCGGCACCGGCCTCACGCTGCAGGCGCTGCCGGTCGACGCCGACGGGCGCCACAGTCTGGCGCATTTGCGCGAGCTGGCGCCGCGCGCCGCGATGGTGTGCACGATGGCGGCCAACAACGAGACCGGCGTGGTCTCCGACCTCGAGGGCATCGCTCGGGTCTTGCGCGAACACGGTCCGCGCGCCTACTGGATGGTCGACTGCGTGCAGGCGCTCGGCAAGCTGGCGCTGGACCTGGCCACTACCCGCATCGACTACGCGCCTTTCTCCGGCCACAAGCTGCACGCGCCGAAAGGCATCGGTCTTCTGTATGTGCGCGACGGCGCGCCCTACACGCCGCTGATGATCGGCGGCGGCCAGGAAAGCGGGCAGCGTTCCGGCACCGAGAACATGGCCGGCATCGCGGCGCTGGGCGCGGTGCTGCAGGCGCTGGAAGAGGGCACGGTCTTCCGCAGCCACGCCGAGATGGAGACCATGCGCGAACGCCTGGAAGCGGCGCTGCGCGACGCCTTCCCCGGCATCGTGTTCAACGCGCCGCCGGCCCATGCGTTGCCGACCACGCTCAACTTCACGGTGCCGGGCATGCCGTCCAGGGAACTGCTCGACCTGTTCGACGCCGCCGGCGTGCGCGTCAGCGCGGGCTCGGCCTGCTCGGCGGCCAAGGCCGCGCCCAGCTACGTGCTGTCGGCGATGGGCCTGCCGCTGTGGCGCAGCAGCGGCGCCGTGCGCCTGTCCTTCGGGCCGCTGGCCACCATGGAATTCATTGCCGAAGCCTGCGCGCGCATCCGCCGCTGCGGCCAGGCGCTGCGCGGCGCGCTGCCGGCGGCATCGACCCTGACGGGCCAGGCGCACGGCGTGCTGCAGCTGAGCAGCGAAGGCCGCCACGGCTGGCTGGTGTTCGACCTCGATGCGCGCGCCTGCGTGGCGATCGACCCGCCGCTGGCGCTGGCGCCGCGCATCGCCGCGATGGCCGGCGCGCGCGGCCTGCGCATGGCGGCGGTGCTGGGCACCGGCTGCGATCCGGACGGCGTCGACGCCCGCATGGCGCTGCGCGCGGCCCTGGGCCAGGCGCAGGACGATCCCGGCGCGCTGGGCTGGCCGGAAGGGGACGGTGCGCATCGCGCCGAGATCATGCTGGACGACGGCCACGGCCTGGCCTGCATCGCGATCGGCGGCCAGGTGCTGGCGCGCCTGCCGTCGGGCGCGGCGCGCGTGAGCTACCTGCTCGGCACGCCCGAGGGCAAGCGCCTGCCGGCCGCGCGCATGGTGTTCGCGGGCGACGCGGACGTGGACGGCGTGGCGCCCGGTACCGTCGCCTGTTTCGGCGTGGACGTCGATGGCGTCCCGTTCCACACGCTGCCGGGCGCGGCCGGCGCGGGCGCGATGGTGCTGGCGCCGGATGACCTGGCCGGCTTCCTGCGCACCCACGAGGACGCGCTGCTGGTCGACGTGCGCGAGCCGGCCGAAGCGGCGGCCGGCGCCTGCCGCCTGCATGGCCGCACGGCGCACAAGGTGCCGCTGTCGCGCCTGGCCGAACACCTGTCCCACTTGCTGGCCGAGCCGCGCCGTCCGCTGGTCTTCGTCTGCCGGAGCGGCAACCGCAGCGCCAGGGCGGCGCTGTGCCTGCGCCACGCCGGGCATGATCAAGCCTGGACCGTGGCCGGCGGCATCGCCCTGGCTTGACGGGGTGCGCGCCGTGGATCGGCGAATCCATGGCGCATACGCCACACGCATCCCACGGTTCCTGCTGACCCGGCCAGCTTGCCCTTACACTGACGGTAACGCGGCCATGGAGCGCCGAGCCCTCACAAGAACGCCATGCGCATCATGACATCCACGAAGCTGGCCTGCGCCGCGCTGGCGCTGCTGGCCGTGTCCGGCGCGGCCGGCGCCGCCGACTGGAGCGACACCGCCGTCAGCTGGCGCTACGGCACGCGCTTCCGCGAACCGGTCAATCCGTCCGACATCAAGAAGCACATCTTCGCGCTCACCCACGCCAGCGCCTACAAGTACGGCTCGAACTACTTCAACGTCGACCTGCTGCAATCCGACAGCAAGGATCCGGGCTCGCTGAACCAGGATGAGGGCGCCCAGGAAGCCTACGTGGTCTACCGCCACACGCTCGACATCGGCGCCCTGCGCGGCCAGCCGATCGCCTACGGCCCCGTCAAGGGCGTCGGCCTGGTGCTGGGCTTCGACTGGAACACCAAGAACGACGTCGGCTACAACTCGCGCAAGCGCATGCTGGTCGCGGGGCCGACCTTGATGTGGGATGTGCCGGGTTTCCTGAGCACCGGCATCCTCCTGATCCGCGAAAGCAATGCGCCGAGCGGCGCCTTCCCCCCGATTTCGAACGTGCGCGGGCGCTACACCTATGAAAACCACCCGATGTTCTCGGCCAGCTGGGGCATTCCGGTATCGACGAATTGGTTCGGCGATTGGGCATCGGGCTGGTCGTTCGAAGGCTACCTGAACTACATCGCCGCCAAGGGCCTGGACGAAGTCGGCAACCCGACCGGCGCCGAGACCAACCTCGACATGCAGCTGATGGTCGACATCGGCAGCCGCTTCGGCCAGCCGAAGAACCGCTTTCGCGTCGGCGTCGAATACCAGTTCTGGAACAATAAGTTCGGCAACACGGCCGCCACCACCGGCAACCGCGGCCAGCGCGCCAGCACGCCGATGGTACGGGCCGAATACCATTTCTGACGCGGTGCCGGCCGCTTCAATATTTGTCAATAAAGTAATAATTATTTGACATGGGAATGATCCGCGCATCAATGCGGAAAACGATGCAATTGCAAAAATTGCATCATGAAAACCTCATTCCCGACCCCGGCTTCCGTCCTGACCTGGCCCGTGCTGCTGGCCACGGCCAGCCTGCTCACCCTTGCCGCCGTGCCGGCCGGCGCGCAGGCCGCGCCGCCGCCCGCCATCGCCGCCGCCCAGCACGAGCACCGCGAATTCGAGGCGACGCTGCTCGCGCCCTGGCACGGCGACGGCGGCCGCCAGCCCGATGCGCGCACCTTCACGCTCTCCTTTGATTATCCCGGCCTGCAGGGACGCGTAGGCGCGCGCTGGCAGCTGGACCTGCTGGCGCCCGGCGGCCAGCCGCTGGCGCACTGGCAGGGCCAGGTCACCTTGTCCGGCCAAGCGCTCGACGTGGCGGTGCGCTGGCCGGGCCAGGCCGGTGGCCGCCAGCCGGCGCCCGGCGTCTATCGCGTGCGCATGCGGGCCGCGGCCGACGATGGCGGCGAACAGGTCGACCAGACCTGGGAGATCGGCGTGGGCGCCACGGCGGCGCCGGTGCTGCCGGCTTTCAATCCCTTGCCGGCGCGGCGCACCCTGCAGGCCGCGCCGGCGCCGGCTTCCCTCCCCTACACCGTCTATTACGGCAACCTGCACAGCCAGACCAGCCACAGCGACGGCGGCGCGCCGCTCGGCGACTGCAAGGGCGCGCAGGAACCGCAGACCGCACCCTACGGCCCGGAGGACGCCTACCCGTACGCGCGCGAGCACGGCCTGGACATCCTCATGACATCCGAGCACAACCACATGTACGACGGCTCGGACGGCACCGACGCCAACGCCGACCCGGCCGCCGCCCGTGCCCTGTACCAGGCCGGCCTGCACGCGGCGCGCAGCTTCAGTGCCGCGCATCCCGGCTTCCTGGCGCTGTACGGCATGGAGTGGGGCGTGATCAACAACGGCGGCCACCTGAACATCTTCAACAGCGACGAGCTGCTGGGCTGGGAAAAGACCGGCAAGGGCGACCTGCTGGCCGACACCGCGACCGCGAAAGGCGACTACGCCAGCCTGTACACCCTGATGAAGACGCGCGGCTGGATCGGCCAGTTCAACCACCCGTCGACGGGCGGCCAGTTCCAGGTGAACGGCGTGGCGCTCGCCTACACGCCCGACGGCGACGACGCGATGGCCCTGTGTGAAGTACTGAACACCTCGGCCTTCTCGACCAACGACAGGGAAGGCGAGACCCGGCGCAGCAATTTCGAGCAGGCCTGCAACAAGCTGCTGGAAGCCGGCTATCACGTGGCCTTCAGCAGCAACCAGGACAACCACTGCGCCAACTGGGGCGCGTCGTACACCAACCGCACCGCCGTGCTGGTGCCGAACGGCGTGGCGCTCACGCGCGACAGCTTCGTCGACGCCCTGCGCGCGCGCCGCGTGTTCGCGACCATGGACAAGGATGCGCAACTGGTGTTCAGCGCGAACGGCCACCTGATGGGCGAGCGCTTCGCCAATAGCGGTGCGCTGGACCTGAAGGTGCATTTCGCCCACGCCGGCGGCAAGCGCGCGGCGGCGGTGGCGATCATGGAAGGGGTCCCGGGACGCAAGGGGACCGTGACGAAGCTGGCCGACAAGGCCGAGGTGAGGATCACGCCGGCGCCTGGCCCGCACTTCTATTATGTGAAGCTGACGCAGGACGATGGGAACATCGTGTGGTCGGCACCGGTGTGGGTGGAGCAGGGTGGGTCTTCGACGGTTTTAGTACCGATTAAGTAGCACGTCGTTCCCGCCCTAGCCGGGCGCCTTGGCGGGAACCCAAGTTCTGCTCGCGTTACCGATACGCTTGCAAACTTGGGTCCCTGCCTTCGCAGGGACGACGGTAATCAGAAGCCCAGGCTGCGTCCCGCGCCCAGCAAGGTCGCCACACCCAGCGCCACGAAGATCACGGCCGCGATCCCGTGCACGAGCTTCAATGGCGCCTTGCCCGCGATGCGGTCGCCGAAGTACACGGCCGGCACGTTGGCCAGCATCATGCCGAGCGTGGTCCCGGCCACCACCAGCACGGCCGAGGGATAGCGCGCGGCCAGCGCCACCGTCGCGACCTGGGTTTTATCGCCCATCTCGGCCATGAAGAAGGCGAGCACGGTGGTGAGGAAGACGCCGTAGCGCGCCGGCGGCGCCTCGTCGCCGTCGATATCGTCGGGCACCATGATCCAGGCCGCCATCGCCAGGAAGCCCAGGCCCAGCACCCAGCGCATCACCTCCGGCCCGAGCAGCTTGCCGGCCAGCGCACCGACCGCCGCCGCAAAGGCGTGGTTGGCGATGGTGGCAACGAAGATGCCGAGCACGATCGGCAGCGGGCGGCGGAAGCGCGCGGCCAGCAGGAAGGCCAGCAATTGGGTCTTGTCGCCGATTTCTGCTAGCGCGACGATACCGGTGGAAACGAAAAAGGCGTCCATTCAAGGGGCTGGCCAAAAGGCCGGATCATAGCAGAGGCCCCCATGCGCACGCGATGGCAGCCTGCCAACACCGGCCCCGGCGCGCCTTCAAGCCAGGGGCAGAAAATGCTATCCTGCTCGCGCCCATTGCCAAGCAGAGGAAACCGAGAGTGCAATCCATCACCCGCATCGCAGCAGCCATCCTGTTCGCCTATACCGGCGCCACCCATGCCCAGGCGCCCGCCGCCACCGCCCCGGCCGCGCCCGCATCCGCATCGGTACCCGCCGCCGCCTACGACCTGGAAGCCGACGTCACCCGCACCATGAAGCTGTTCGACGTGCCGGGCATCGCCATCGCCGTGGTCAAGGACGGCAAGGTCATTGCGGCCCGCGGCTTCGGCGTGCGCAAACTCGGCGCCCCGGACAAGGTCGATGCGAAGACGCTGTTCGAAGTGGCGTCGAATTCCAAGGCCTTCACCGCCGCCGCGCTGGCGATGCTGGTCGACGAGGGCAAGCTGGCCTGGGACGACCCGGTCACCAAGCACCTGCCCGACTTCCAGATGTACGACGCCTACGTGACCCACGAGATGACGGTGCGCGACCTGCTGACCCACCGCAGCGGCCTGGGCCTGGGCGCCGGCGATCTGCTGTGGTGGCCGACCACCAGCTTTTCGACCGACGAGATCATCCACAAGCTGCGCTTCATCGCGCCCAGCACGAGCTTCCGCAGCAGCTACGCCTACGACAACCTGCTGTACATTGTGGCCGGCAAGATCATCGCCGCCAAGTCGGGCAAGACCTGGGGCGAGACCATCCACGAGCGCATCCTGGCCCCGGTGGGCATGACCGGCACCACCACCAGCCTGGCGGAGAACGCCGGCAACCCGGACGTCGCCAACGCGCACAGCAAGATCAACGGCAAGATCGCGGCCGTGAAGGCGATGCCGGTGCCGAACGCGGTGGGCGCGGTGGGCATCAACACCAATGCCGAGGACATCGCGCGCTGGATGAACGTATTGCTCGCCGGCGGCTCGCTGGGCAAGGACGCGAGCGGTAACGAAACCCGCCTGTTCAGCGCCAAGCAGGCGCGCGAGATGTGGACCGCGCAGACGCCGATGCGCATCAGCGAGCCGAACGCGAAGCTGGCCGGCACCCGTCCGAACTTCGCGGCCTATGGCCTGGGCTTCCAGCTGCGCGACTGGCAGGGCAAGCTGTTGGCGCTGCACAGCGGCGCGCTGCAGGGCTTCTATTCGAAGGTGGTGCTGGTGCCGGAAGCGAAGCTGGGCATCGCCATTTTGACCAATGCCGAAAGCGGCGGCTCGCTCAACGCGCTGCAGTACCAGCTGCTCGAGCGCTACCTGAACCCGGCCGGCACGACCGACTGGATCGGCGCCGTGGCCGCGGTCGAGGACGAGAACCACGCCAAGGAACAGGCGCGCCTGGCCACCACCAAGGCCGCGCGCGCAGGGAAGTCGAAGCCCTCGCTGGCGCTCGCCGCCTACGACGGCGACTACCAGGACCCGTGGTACGGCATCGCCACCATCCGCCATGCGGGCGGCAAGCAGGTCCTCTCCTTTTCGCGCACGCCGGACCTGAGCGGCGAACTCGAACACTTCCAGCACGACACCTTCATCGTGCGCTGGAAGGAGCGCAACTTCAACGCGGACGCCTACGTGACCTTTGCGCTGAACCCGGATGGCAGCATCGAACGCATGAAGATGCAGCCGATTTCGACGGAGACGGATTTCAGCTATGACTTCCAGGATCTGAACTTCACGCCGGTAAAAAAAGCACCGTAACAAAAGCACCGTCATCCCCACGCAGGCGGGGATCCAAGTTGCACGCGTTGACGTAACGCATACAAACTTGGGCCCCCGCCTTCGCGGGGGCGACGGGCGAACTTCAGATCGGCGGCACCGGATTGAACCCCGACACCGCCCGATACCGCCCACTGTCATAACGCAGCACCTGGCGCTGGTCGACCGCCACCGGCGCCGCCGCATGTGCCTCCGCGCGGCTGATCGCGCCGTGGTAGTGGATGGCCAGGTCGCCCGGCTGGCCGTGCGTGTGGCCGTGCGTGTAGCCGATGCTCCAGCTGCTCTCGATCGCATAGCAGTCATGGCTGCCGGGCGGCGCGCCCTCCGCGTCCTCGTGCAGGGCCGTGTCCTGCGGCGGCGGCTTGATCAGCGGCTGCAGGCGCCGGCCGCAATCGAGGGCGCTGTTGACGTTGATGCCGGACAGCGCCAGCTCCACCAGCGGTTCGCGCCGCACCTTGTCCTGTTCCACTTCATACAGCGTCATCCAGGTGCCGCAATAGCCCTGCCAGCAGCTGCCGTATTCCACGGCCAGCCCCTGGTGCCGGTTCGAGAGCGCCACCGCGGCCACCTTCGCCGCGCCGGAAAAGCCGCGCAGCGCGAACACGCCCTGGCGGGCGGCAAGCGTCCAGGCGCCGCCATGCTGCTCGAACTGGTAGGCGGCCAGCGCCATCGGCGTGAGGTGGGCGGCGGCGGACCGGCCGTCGGCGCCGGCCGGTACCAGGCCTGCAACGAGCGTCAGGTGCGACGCATCGCTGCGCAGCACCAGCATGGGCTCGGCCAGCGCCCGGTTCGCGCCCGCCTGCCAGCCGGCGTACACGCCGTGCGCGGCCGTCTCCGGCAGCGTCAGCGGCTGGAGGCGGGCCGCATCGCTCCAGCCGGGAAAGGCGAGGGCCATCAGTTGCGCCGCCGTGGGCGCCTGGGGCGCGGCGGCGATGGCCGGCCAGGACGCCGCCACGGCCATCGCGGCCGCGGCGCGCAGGAAAGAACCCCGCATCGGCTCAGGTCTTCTTGCCGTTCCAGATGTCCATCATGTCGGGCGAGCCCTGGGCGCGGATGCCGTTGTCGGACAGGATGCCTTCGGTCGCATCCAGCATCTGCTGGCGCGGCAGGACCATGGTTTCGCCCAGGCGCTGGTCGAAGCGCAGCACCACCAGCTCGTCCTTCAGGTCGCGCAGCAGGGCCACCAGGTGGCGCAGGCTGCGCACCGGCACGCCGTTGACCGACTGGACCACCGAACCGAAGCGATTCGAATAGCCGGCCACCAGCTTGTGCGGGAAGAAGGGCGAGCTGATCACCACCAGTTCCTCGCGCTGGGCGTCCGGCTCGTCGCCGCGGCGCGTCACCAGCGGGCTGGCGTTGGCGCTCAGCGAGTTCATCACCGCCACGTTCGAGCTGGCGAAGGCCAGGTACTCGGCGCTGGCGCGCGAGAACACGATCGGGCCGTACACGAAGTAGGACGGGTAGCCGCCCTCCAGGCTCGGGATCAGCAACTGGCGCTGGGCGCCGACCGGCACCTGCACCTGCAGGGTCTTGCCGGCGCGGACGACCGTCAGCGGCACCTTGCCGTCCTTCGCCACCTGCTGCACGCGGTACTGGAAGCGCACGCGCAGGTTCGGCCCCAGCTTGACCATGCCCTGGTTGTCGATCGGGGTGTCGCCGATGCGGGTGATCACGTCCCATTCCTTGAGCGGGTAGGCGGCGTCGCTGCGGTAGGGGCGGTGCACGATGGCGCCTTCGACCGACTTGTCCAGTTTCAGGTACTGGCGCAGCACCGGGTTTTCCAGGGTCTGCACATCGTCGTACAGCAGCGGCTTGCCGTCGTAATGGCCGTCGGCGACGTCGCGCAGGAACAGCTCGACCTCCTCGTTGGGGATCACGTAGCCGATGTTGTTGGCGCCGGTCACGCCGGAAAACGCCAGGCCGACCATCTTGTCGTTCGAGACGACGGGGCCGCCACTGTTGCCCGGATTGATCGGGGCGTCGATCTGCACGCGCAGGCCGGCGCTGCCGGCGCCGTAGCCGACGAATTCGACGCGCGAGACGATGCCCTTGGTGATCGACAGCGAGCTGCCGCCGACCGGGTAGCCGTAGGCCATGACCGCGTCGCGCACGTCCGGCAGCACGCTGGCGCGCGGCACCGGCGCGTGCTTGTCGAAGAAGGATTCGTCGTCCAGCTTCAGGACCGCCAGGTCGATGCCGCGCGCGATCGCGACCACGGTGGCGCCGACCTTGTCGCCGTCCTGGCTGGCCTGCACCTGCACCTGGCTGGCGTAGCCGACCACGTGGGCATTGGTGAGGATGCGCTTGCCTTCGATGACCACGCCGGACCCGGTCACGTCCTGCGGCGTCGCCTTGGTCCAGGGCTTGTAGGGATCGGGGCGGCGCAGCGTCGAGAAGATCTTGACGACCGAATTCTCGACTGCGGACGAGGCGGCCGGCGCGGTCGGCGGGGCCTTGGCGGTGGAGGCGGGCGGCTGGGCGCCGGGCGGGGTGCCGGATTGGCCGGCGTCCTGGGCGTGGACGGCGAAACCCGCGGCGGCGAGGGCGGCTGCGGCTGCGATGCGAACGATCTTCATGGGTGCTTTCCGGTAGGCGGGCGTGTCATGCAAAAAACTGTTGAAGCAATATACACGGGCTTTCCAGGAAAAAATGCACAAATTCTCACAGCGCGATTCATGGTGCATTGCACCGCACCGTGCCGGGGCAATGCGCCGCGGCGGTGCGCGCAGGACGACGCATACATATATGAAAGTGTCCGGCGCCGCCGCTGTGGACAGTACGCGGACACCCTGCCGGACACGCGAGCGGACACTTCGGCGGCCTCATTCCCGGAAATTGCATATGGCATAAAGATTGCCTATTCAAAACATCAACATGCTGCTATGGTTCAGCAGCTTTCCTGTGCGGCCCCGGCCGCAAACCAATGACGCACCGCAGTAAAAAGAATGACGGCCCGCTGCCGGGCCACTGTCCAAAAGTCGTGTGAATCTAGGAGACACCATGGAACGCCGTACCTTCCTCAACATCAGTGGCCTGGGCATGGGCGCGATGCTCATTCCCGTGTTCGGGCGTGCGATCGCCGCCGAGGAACTGCTCACCACGATGCCCGCCAGCGCCAAGAAAACGCTGGCCGACATCGCCATGAATGCCGCCACCAAGGCCGGCGCATCGTATTGCGACGTGCGCATCGGGCGCTACCTGAACCAGTTCATCGTCACCCGCGACCTGAACGTCGAGAACGTGACCAACACCGAATCGGCCGGCGTCGGCGTGCGCGTGATCGCGGGCGGCGCCTACGGCTTCGCCGCCACCAGCGACATGAGCCCGGACGGCATCGCCGGCGCCGCGCGCCAGGCGGTGGCGATCGCCAAGGCCAACGCCAAGCTGCAGAGCGAACCGGTGCAACTGGCTCCCGTGAAGGGCGTGGGCGAGGTGTCGTGGGCCACGCCGGTCAAGAAGGACTGGCGCACGGTGCCGATCAAGGAGAAGGCCGAGCTGCTGATCGCCGCCAACAAGGCCGGCATGGAAGGCGGCGCCAACTTCATGCAGTCGATGCTGTTCCAGGTGAACCAGCAGAAGTATTTCGCCTCCACCGACGGTTCCTACATCGACCAGGACGTGCAGCGCCTGTGGGCGCCGCTGACCGCCACCGCGGTCGACAAGGCCAGCGGCAAGTTCCGCTCGCGCAGCGGGCTGTCGGCCCCTGTCGGCATGGGCTACGAATACCTGGACGGCCGCGCCGAACACAAGATCAAGGCCGCCGGCGGCGTCGCCACGCTGTACACGGATTCGTACGACATCGTCGAGGACGCGCGCGCCGCCGGCCGCGACGCCAAGCGCAAGCTGACGGCGAAATCGGTCACGCCGGGCAAGTACGACCTGATGCTCTCGCCCGAACACCTGTTCCTGACGATCCACGAATCGGTCGGCCACCCGACGGAGCTGGACCGCGTGCTCGGCTACGAGGCCAACTACGCCGGCACCAGCTTCGCCACGCTCGACAAGTGGGAAAGCAAGACCTTCAAGTACGGCTCGCCCCAGGTGACCATCGTGGCCGACAAGACCACCCCGGGTTCGCTCGGCTGCGTGGGCTACGACGACGAAGGCGTCAAGACCAAGCGCTGGGACATCATCAAGGACGGCATCCTGGTCAGCTACCAGGCCACGCGCGACCAGGCCCACATCATCGGCAAGAAGGAATCGGACGGCTGCTCGTACGCGGACAGCTGGAGCAACGTGCAGTTCCAGCGCATGCCGAACGTGTCGCTGCAGGCCGGCACCAAGAAGCTCACGCCGGACGAGATGGTCAAGGACATCAAGAAGGGCATCTACATCGTCGGCGACGGCTCGTTCTCGATCGACCAGCAGCGCTACAACTTCCAGTTCGGCGGCCAGCTGTTCTACGAGATCAACAACGGCAAGATCGGCCAGATGCTGGAAGACGTGGCCTACCAGGCCAACACCCAGGACTTCTGGAATGCCTGCAGCGCCGTCTGCGACGAGCGCGACTGGCGCATGGGCGGCTCCTTCTTCGACGGCAAGGGGCAGCCGCCGCAGATCTCGATCGTCTCGCACGGCTCGAGCACCGCGCGCTTCAACGGCATCAACGTCATCAACACGGCCCGCAAGATCGGCTAAGGCAGGGAGACCAACACCATGACCATCCTGACCCAGGAACAGACCAAGCGCATCTGCGACCGCGCGCTCTCTTTCAGCAAGGCCGACGAGTGCATCGTCACCGTCGGCGGCAGCCGTGAAGGCAACATCCGCTTCGCGCGCAACGCCGTGTCCACCGCCGGCCTGGCCGACAACACCAGCGTGGCCGTGCAGGTCGCCTTCGGCAAGCGCCAGGGCACCGCCACCATCAACGAATACGACGACAAGTCGCTGGAAAAAGTCGTGCGCCGCGCCGAGGACCTGGCGCGCCTGGCGCCGGAAAACCCGGAGTTCATGCCGACCGTCGCCAAGCAGGACTACAAGGCCTCGAACACCTTCAGCCCGAAGACCGACGCCATCGACCCGGAATACCGCGCCCAGGCCGCGGCCTACGCGATCGAGGCCTGCAAGAAGAGCAAGCTGGTGGCCGCCGGCTTCTTCAACGACAGCAGCGCCTTCTCCACGGTGGCCAACTCGAACGGCGTGTTCGGCCACCAGCAGGCGACCGGCCTCGATTTCACCTGCACCGTGCGCACCGAGGATGGCCGCGGTTCGGGCTGGGTCAAGCGCTCGGCCCAGGACGCCGCCCGCTTCGATCCGCGCGAAGCGGCCGACGTGGCCATCGAAAAGGCGCTGCGCTCGGTCGACGCGAAAGCGCTGGAGCCGGGCCGCTACACCGTGATCCTGGAACCGGCCGCGATCTCCGACCTGCTGGCCTACATGCTGAACGGCTTCGACGCGCGCCAGACCGACGAAGGCCGCAGCTTCCTGTCCAAGCAGGGCGGCGCCTCGCGCCTGGGCGACAAGCTGTTCGACGAAAAGGTCAACATCTGGGCCGACCCGTGGGACAAGGACGTGGCCGTGCTGCCATGGGACAGCAGCAGCCTGATCGCGCGCCAGCGCATGGACATCGTCAAGAACGGCAAGGTCAACGCGCTGCAGTACTCGCAGTACTGGGCCAAGAAGAAGGGCGTGGCCCCGACCGCGACGCCGGGCAACATCCTGGTGGGCGGTACCGACAAGACCACGGCCGAACTGATCGCCGGCACCAAGAAGGGCATCCTGGTCACCCGCACCTGGTACATCCGCATGGTCGACCCGCAATCCGTGCTGCTGACCGGCCTGACGCGCGACGGCACCTTCTACATCGAGAACGGCAAGATCAAGTACCCGATCAAGAACTTCCGCTTCAACGAAAGCCCGGTGACCATGCTGAACAACATCGACGAGATCGGCAAGCCGGTGATCATCGGCGGGGACGAGTCCTCGTTCCAGATGTCGATTCCGCCGATGAAGATCAGGGATTTCAATTTCACGTCGCTGTCGGACGCCGTTTGACCTGCTGACACGTCACTTTTGACCGTAACCTTTGAACGTCATTCCCGCGCAGGCGGGAATCCAAGTTTTGCGAGTCGCAACGAACTTGGATCCCCGCCTTCGCGGGGATGACGGGTAGTAGGTACTCTGCTTGTCCAGGTAATGGAGAAATCATGGAACGCCGCACCTTCCTCAGAATCGGCGCCGGCACCGCCGGTGCCATGCTGGTCCCCGTCTTCGGCAACGCCATCGCCGCCGAGGAGTTGCTGAATCCCCTGGCCGTGAGCTTCAAGAAGTCGCTGGCCGACACCGCCATGGACGCCGCCAAAAAGGCCGGCGCCTCCTACTGCGACGTGCGCATCGGCCGCTACCTGAACCAGTACATCAACACGCGCGACCTCAACGTCGAGAACGTGACCAACACCGAATCGAGCGGCGTCGGCGTGCGCGTGATCGCCGGCGGCGCCTACGGCTTTGCCGCCACCAACGCGATGACGCCGGACGCGGTCGCGAACGCGGCGCGCCAGGCGGTGGCGATCGCCAAGGCCAACGCCCGGCTGCAGACCGAACCGGTGCAGCTGGCGCCGGTCAAGGGCGTCGGCGAAGTGGCCTGGGCCACGCCGTTCAAGCGCGACTGGCGCACGGTACCCGTCAAGGAAAAGGCAGAGATGCTGATCGCGGCGAACAAGGCCGGCCTGGATGCCGGCGCCAGCTTCATGACGGCCAACCTGTTCCAGGTGAACCAGCAGAAGTATTTCGCCTCCACCGACGGTTCCTACATCGACCAGGACATCCACCGCCTGTGGGCGCCGATCAGCGCCACCGCGGTCGACAAGGCCACCGGCAAGTTCCGCTCGCGCGCCGGCCTGGCGCCGCCCGTGGGCATGGGCTACGAATACTTCGACGCCCGTCCCGAGCACAAGATCCGCGCCGCCGGCGGCGTCACCACGCTGTACAACGGCAGCTACGACATCGTCGAGGAAGCCCGCAATGCCGGCCGCCAGGCGCGCCAGAAATTATCGGCAAAAAGCGTCGACCCGGGCAAGTACGACCTGGTGATCGCGCCGGAAAACCTGTTCCTGACCATCCACGAATCGGTCGGACACCCGACGGAACTGGACCGCGTGCTCGGCTACGAAGCCAACTACGCCGGCACCAGCTTCTGCACGCTGGACAAGTGGGAATCCAAGAAATTCAAGTTCGGCGCCGACCGCGTCAACTTCGTGGCCGACAAGACGACGCCGGGTTCGCTCGGCGCCGTGGCCTACGACGACGAGGGCGTGCCGGCCAAGCGCTGGGACATCATCAAGGATGGCATCCTGGTCAACTACCAGGCCACGCGCGACCAGGCCCACATCATCGGCGAAAAGGAATCGCACGGCTGCTCGTACGCGGACAGCTGGAGCAACGTGCAGTTCCAGCGCATGCCGAACGTGTCGCTGCAGGCCGGGAAGCAGAAGCTCACGCCCGACGAGATGGTCAAGGACGTCAAGCGCGGCATCTACGTCCTGGGCCGCGGTTCCTATTCGATCGACCAGCAGCGCTACAACTTCCAGTTCGGCGGCCAGCTGTACTACGAGATCAAGGACGGCAAGATCGGCCAGATGCTGGAAGACGTGGCCTACCAGTCGAACACCCAGGACTTCTGGAATGCCTGCAGCGCCATCTGCGACGAGCGCGACTGGCGCATGAGCGGCTCCTTCTTCGACGGCAAGGGCCAGCCGAGCCAGGTCAGCGCGGTGTCGCACGGCTCCAGCACGACCCGCTTCAACGGCATCAACGTGATCAACACCGGTCGCAAGATCGGCTAAGGGACAAGGATGAAACAGCTCAACCAGGACGAAGCCAAACGCATCTGCGACCGCGTGCTCGGCTTTTCCAAGGCCGACGAATGCAGCGTCACCATCTCCGGCAGCCGCGAGGGCAATATCCGCTTCGCCCGCAACAGCGTCTCCACCGCCGGCCTGACCGAGGACCAGCGCCTGAACGTCACGGTCGCTTTCGGCAAGCGCCAGGGCACGGCCAGCATCAACGAATTCGACGACAAGTCCCTGGAACGCGCGGTGCGCCGCGCCGAGGACATCGCGCGCCTGGCGCCGGAAAACCCGGAAGCCATGCCGCTGATCGGCAAGCAGGACTTCAAGGCCAGCGGCACGTATTTCGCATCGACCGCCGCCATCGATCCGGACTACCGCGCCGAAGTGGCGGCGCAGTCCATTGGAGCCGGGCGCAGGAACAAGCTGGTGACCGCCGGCTTCTTCAACGACAGCACCGGCTTCGAGACCATCGCCAATTCGAAGGGCGTGTTCGGCCACCGCGAATTCACCGACCTGGGCTTCACCTGCACCGCGCGCACCGAAGACGGGCGCGGCTCCGGCTGGGTGACCCGCTCGGCGGTGGACGCGAAACGCCTCGACGCGCGCGAGGCGATCGAAGTCGCGATGGAAAAGGCCTTGCGCTCGGTCGATGCGAAAGCGCTGGAGCCGGGCCGCTACACCGTGATCCTGGAGCCGGCGGCAACGTCGGAAATCGTCGGCCGCATGTTCGGCTCGTTTGGTGCGCGCCAGGCCGACGAGGGCCGCAGCTTCCTGGCCAGGAAGGGCGGCGGCAACCGCCTGGGTGAAAAGCTGTTCGACGAACAGGTCAACGTCTGGGCCGACCCCTGGGACAAGGACGTCCCGGTCAGCCCCTGGGACAGCGGCTCGATGCTGGCGCGCCAGCGCACGGACCTGATCAAGGACGGCAAGGTCGCCTCGCTCGATTACTCGCGCTTCTGGGCCCAGAAGAACGGCCGCGCGCCGACCGCACGCCACGGCAACATGATCATGGGCGGCGGCAGCAAGTCGCTCGAGGAGCTGATCGCCGGCACCAAGAAGGGCATCGTGGTCACCCGCACCTGGTACATCCGCCAGGTCGATCCGCAATCGCTGCTGCTGACGGGCCTGACGCGCGACGGCACCTTCTATGTCGAGAACGGCAAGATCCGCTACCCGATCAAGAACTTCCGCTTCAACGAGAGCCCGGTCACGATCCTCAACAACGTCGACGAACTCGGCAAGCCGGTGGTCATCGGCGGCGACGAGGTGGCGTTCCAGATGGTGCTGCCGCCGATGCGGATCCGCGATTTCAACTTCACCTCGCTGTCCGACGCGGTATAAACGGTTTATCTGAAGTGGCAACCTTCGATTTTTATTTCACGCGCCTGATGTACGAGTCGGGCGACTGGGACGTCGACCAGCGCATGCCGAGCAATGTGCTCAATTCGCTGGTCGAGTACACGACCCTGCGCGTGGACACGGCCGAGCGCATGGTCAATTTGTCCGACCCGAAGATGCTGGAAGCGCCGTTCTGCTACCTGGCCGGGCACAAGCTGGTGCAGTTCACGCCCGCCGAGCGCCGCAACTTCGAGCGCTACGTGAAGGGCGGCGGCTTCGTCTTCGTCGACGACTGCAACCACGACATCGACGGCCTGTTCGCGAAGTCCTTCGAAGCCGAGATGGCGCGCATCTTCGGCGCCGCGGCCATGAAGAAAATCCCGAACAGTCACCGGCTGTACTCCAGCTTCTTCAAGTTCGACGGGCCGCCGAACACCGCGGTGGAGCTGAACGGCTGGGGCGACGACCTGGTGCACGAGTACCTGCGCGGCATCGAGGTGAATGGACGCATCGGCGTCCTGTATTCGAACAAGGATTATGGCTGCGAGTGGGATTACGACTTCCGCAACAAGCGTTTCCTGGCGGTCGACAACACGCGGTTTGCAGTGAACATCATTCAATACGCATTGGGAGCATAAAAGAGTGGAAATGCGAGTGGCAGAGATGGCGTGGACGGAAAACGAGATTGGCAGCCTGGTCGACAAGGTCGAGGCCTTGAAGGCCAGCATGGGCCGCGTCATCATCGGCCAGAAGGACGTGGTCGAGCTGCTGGTCACCTGCCTGCTGGCCGGCGGCCACGCGCTGGTCGAGGGCGTGCCGGGGCTGGGTAAAACCCTCCTGGTGAAATCGCTGGCCCAGGCCACCGACATGCAGTTCCGCCGCGTGCAGTTCACGCCCGACCTGATGCCCTCGGATATCGTCGGCACCGAGATCCTGGAAGAAGACCAAAGCACGCGCCAGCGCGTGTTCCGCTTCCAGCCCGGCCCCGTGTTCACCCAGGTGCTGCTGGCCGACGAGATCAACCGCGCGCCGCCCAAGACCCAGTCGGCGCTGCTGGAAGCGATGCAGGAACGCTCCGTCACCTTCGCCGGCCAGACGCACAAGCTGCCCAAACCCTTCTTCGTGCTGGCGACCCAGAACCCGATCGAGCAGGCCGGCACCTATCCGCTGCCCGAGGCCCAGCTCGACCGCTTCCTGCTGCGCATCGACGTCGGCTACCCGACCGAGGAGGAAGAGATCATGATGGTCGGCGCCACCACCCACGCCGGCCTGCGCGATGCGGAACCGGCGATGACGCTGGAAACCCTGCTGCGCCTGCAGCAGCTGGTGCGCGACATCGAGATCGGCGACCCCATGCTGCGCTACGCCACGCGCCTGGTGCGCGCCACCCGCCCGGCGGATTCGCCGGTGGAAGCGATCCGCAAGCACATCGGCTGGGGCGCCGGCCCGCGTGCCGGCCAGGCGCTGGTGCTGGCGTCCAAGGCGCGCGCGCTGATGCATGGCCGCCTGGCGGTCACGCGCGACGACGTCAAGGCGATGCTGATGCCGGTGCTGGCGCACCGCGTGCTGCGCAACTTCGAGGCCGAGGCCGACGGCGTCGCCATCGCGGACATCCTGGCCGCACTGCGCGACGGCATCCGGGTCGAGTAAGCGGCGGTGCCGGTATCTTCCGCGCTGATCGCGCACACGACCAAGCTCGAACTCGTGATCCGCCACGTGCTGGCGGGACTCGGCCATGGCATCCACGCCGGACGCGAACGCGGCGCCGGCGTCGAGTTCTCCGAATACCGCGCCTATGCGCCCGGCGACGAGTGGCGCCGCGTCGACTGGAAGCTGATGGCACGCGCCGACCGCTACTTCGTGCGCGAGGCCGAACGCGACAGCCACGTGGCGGTCTGGCTGGTGCTGGACGCCACCGCCTCGATGCTGGAGCCGAGCCGCAGCGTCGAAGGCTTGACCAAGCTGCAGTACGCGCGCGTGATGCTGGCCTGCGTGGCCGCGATCGCGCAGCGCCAGGGCGACGCGTTCGGCCTGGTCGTCTGCAGCGGCGAGCGCGCCCACTTCACCCCGGCCGCGCGCGGCCCGCGCCAGCTGCAGCGCGTGCTGGCGCGGCTGGAAGCGACCGAAGCCGACGGCGTCCTGCCCGGCAGCGACACCCTGCGCGCCAGCCTGCATTTCAGCATGGCGCCCAGCGTGGTCTGCGTGGCCGGCGATTTCCTGGAGTGGCCGTCGCCGCTGTCGGATGCGATCGTCCGCCTGCGCCGCATGCGCCACGACGTGCGCGCGCTGTGCCTGCAGACCGAGGCGGAGGTAGCGGCCAGCTTCGATCCCGAGCTAGCCTACCGCGACCCGGAACAGGGCGCGCAGGTCTACCGGTTCGGGCGCGACGTGCGCGCGGCCTATCAACGCAACCGGGAAGCGCATTTTGCTCAAGTGATCAAGGATTGTCGCCAAAATGATCTGCCGCTGCTCAGCGCGCAGATCGAGCAGGCGCCCGGCGAGGTCCTGCAGCGCTGGCTTCGAAAGGCGGTGCGCGCATGAACAGCCTGTGGTGGTGGGCGCTGCCCGTGCTGGTGCTGCCGATCCTGTGGCACCGCCAGAAGCGCGAACAGACGAAGACGGCGCCGCTGGCTTCGGCGCGCTTCCTGCCGGCGGCCCAGCCCAAGCAGTTGCGCGTCTGGCGCTGGAACGATCCGCTGCTCCTGATCCTGCGCTGCCTGTTGCTGGCGACCCTGATCGCCTTGCTGGCCGACCTGGTGCTGCCGTGGCGCGGCGATGCCGTGCTGGTGGTGCCGGGTCTTGATGCCGCCTTTGTCGCCAAACAGGCCGGCACGCGCGAACGCATCGACCTGCCGGACCGCGATGCCGTCAACTGGCTGCACGCGCACGAGCGCGAATTCAAGCCGGAAGCCCGTTTGCTGGTGTTGGGGGACGCGGCGATGCCGGCCGTGCTGCCGCGTTTCCGTCATGCCGTCGAACTGCGCACGCAAGCCGCGCCGTTCAAGGGAGCAGAGCGCCACGTCGCCGTGTTCAGTACGCGGCCTGAGGCCTGGCGCCGCCTGTTCAGCGCCCCGGGCGCGCCGCTGCGCTACGTGATCGATGCCCAGCCGGGTGGCAAGACCGAATTGATCGTCTGGGACCGGCCGCAGGCCCCGCCGGCCGGCCTGCGCGCGCCGTTGTGGTGGGTCGGCGATGCGCGCGCCTTTCCGGAACTGGCGCAGCCGAAGACCGCGGGCGCGATCCGCTACGCCGACAGCGCGCGCGGCCGCCTGTGGACCATGGACGCCTGGCCGCTCGCGGACGTGGAGGGTGCCCGCGCGCTGCTGGCGTCCTGGCAGCGCCTGCAGTATCCGCCGCAGCCGTACACGGCGCCGCCGCAGCGGTTGCCCGGCGATGCCGGCGCCGCGGCCGGCCCGGCAAGCGGCGCCCTGCGTGACTGGCTGTCGATCGCCCTGCTTGCACTGTTTGCACTGGAAAGGATACTGACCCATGTCCGCCGACGCTGACATCGCACGCCGCCTGTGGCGTGCCGCGCTGCTGCGCCGCGCCGGCCTGTGGGCGGCCGGCAGCCTGCCGTGGCTGGCCCTGCGCTCGGCGCCTGGCCTGCTGGCCTGGTCCATGTTCTGCGCCTGGGACGGCCTGCGCCTGCAGCGCCAGGTGATGCTCGGCTGGACCGCCTGGGTCGACGCTGCCGTACCCGAGATGGAAGACAGCGCGGCGCTGCTGGCGCAGGCGGAGGGGGAGACGCCGCTGGCGCGCCTGCAGCGCGAACGCCTGCTGGCGCGCATCGCCGCCAGCCTGGACCCGGCGCGCGTGCGTGCCATCGTGCGCGGCCGCGTACGCGCCGGCCTGCCCTGGCTGGGCGCCAACCTGGCGCTGGCGGCGCTGGCCTGGGGCGCGGCGCTGCTGCCGGGCGGTGCGCAGCCGGCGGTCGCCAGGGCCGCCACCACCAAGGGCGCAGCGGCAGCGCCAGCACGTGGCGAACTGCTGGTGAAACTGGCGCCACCGGGCTACACCGGCGTGGCGGCTTCAAACTCCGCGCCGCGCGACCTGCAGGTCCCCGAGCAGACCGCCGTCGAGTGGTGCCTGAAGGACCCCGGCGGCACGCCCGAAACCATCGAACTGAGCGACGGCCAGATAGTAAAAGCCGGCCAGGCCTGCGCGCGCTGGATCGCCGACGAATCCGTGTTCTGGCGCTGGCGCGGCACGCGCTACACCCTGAAGGTGGTGCCGGACGCGCCGCCCGAGATCACCGTGACCCAGCCGAACGAGATGACGAAAGACCTGGCGCGCGACGCCAAGGAAGCCACGATCGCGATCGCCGTGCGCGACGACTACCGCATCCAGCGCGCCACCCTGCACCTGACGCTGGCGCGCGGCAGTGGAGAAAACATCCGCTTCAGCGACCGCGAGATGCCGCTGCCGGCCTCCAGCGATCCGCGCCGGCGCGACTGGGCCAGGAACTGGACCTTGGCGGAACTGGGCATGGAGCCGGGCGACGAGCTGTACTTCTTCATCCGCGCCGCCGACAACGCCATCAAACCGCACGCGGTACAGTCGCCGACCTACACGCTGCGCCTGCCGGCGCCGCCGAGCGAGGACGAGGAAGAGAGCGCGGCGCTGCCGATGCTGGTCAAGCCGGAAAGCCTGCGCAGCCAGCGCCAGGTGATCATCGACACCGAACAGCTGCTGTCCGACATGCGTTCCAAGAAGATGAGCGAGACCGAAACGCGCGAGCGCAGCGAATCGATCGCGGCGGACCAGGCCGCGCTGCGGCGCCGCTACGGCCAGTTCCTGGGCGAGGAATCGACGCTGTTCGGCGGCGACGACCATGACGCTGAGCACGACAATGAGCATGGCAAACCAGGCGAAAAGAAGGACGTTCTGCACGAATTCGGCCACGCCCACGACCAGGCCGAGAACGCGACCCTGTTCGACGACGCCACCAAGAAGGTGCTGCGTCGGGTGCTCTCCGCCATGTGGGATGCCGAAAAGGCGCTGCGCGCGATCCAGCCGAAGACGGCGCTGCCGCCCGAGAACCAGGCGCTGGTGGCGATCAAGGAATTGCAGCAGTCCGAACGCATCTACCTGCACAAGACGGCGTTCGCGCCGCCCGCGATCAAGGAAGACAAGCGCATGAGCGGCGACATGGCCGGCGCCGCCAGCGTGCGGCGCGAGCAGGACAAGGCCGCCGACGCGGTACCGGCCGAACTGCGCGCACTGGTGCAGGCGCTGGCCACCGACGGCCCGCTGCCGGCGCTGTGGACGCGCACCGCCCAGGACTGGGTGCGCGAGCGCGTCGCCGTCGACGAGCAGCGCCTGGCGGCCCAGCGCGCGATCCAGGACGTGGCCGACGGCTGCGCCGCCTGCCGCCCGGTGCTGCGCGCCTGGCTGCGCGGCGGGGTTGCCGAGGCGCCGGTGCTGCTGCAGGCGCAGCCAGCGGCCGACACGCCGTTTACACGCGCCTTGCGTGGAGGTGGCCAATGACTGGCTTCGCCATGATCGCCGCCGCCATCGGCATCCTGAGCATGCTGGCGTATGCCGCGCGCCGGCGCTGGATCGATGCCGTGCTGGCACTGGTGGCCGGCATCGCGCTGGCCGGCGCCACGGGCGGGTTCGCGCAACCGGGCGAGGGTGGCACCACGCTGACCGTATCGTCGGAAAACGCGCCGCAACAGCTCGACGGCGTGCGCACGCTGCGCCTGGACGGCGACGGCTTGCGCGCGGCCCAGTGGCAGGATCTGCCGGCGCGCCCGCTCAGCTGGACCGCGCCGACGACGCCGGCGATCGAACTCGATTTCCCGCGCGAGATCGCGCTGGGCCGCATGTTCACCCTGAGCCTGCGCCGCTCCTGGACCGCGCCCGGCCGCCTGCAGCTGCTGGCCGAGAATGGCCAGGTGCTGGCCGAAGCCAAGGGGGACGGGCCCTTGAGCGTGCAATGGCTGCCGCCGGTGGCCGAGCAGCTGGTGCTCAAGGCGCGCCTGCTGGATGCGGCCGGCAAAATCGTCGACGGGGGGCCGGTGCCGCTGCGCGTGCGCGAGCCCTTGCCGCTGCAGGTGCGCGGCCGCTTCGGCGCGCCGTCCTTCGACCTGCGCGTGCTGGACGAGCTGCTCGCCAACAGCAATGCGGTGATCGACTGGCAGGTGGCGCTCGGCAAGGGCGTGAATCGCAGCGAGACCGCGCGCGCCGAGATGCAGGCGCCCGACCTGGAGATCGTCGACGCCGCCTGGTTCGAGCGCGCCGGCGATGGCGCCCGCAATGCTTTACTCGCCGAGGTGGCGCAGGGGCGGCCACTGCTGGTGCTGGGTGCGAACGTGGCCGATGCCGGTGCCTGGTCGCGCAGCATGGGGCTGGCCCTGGCGCCGCAACCGGCCAACCGGACGGTCGGCACGGCGCTGCCGATGGCCTCCGCCGGCTGGAACCCGAAGGACGGGCAGGGGGGCGCCTGGTCGGGTGCGGATGGTTTGTGGACACGCGACTGGCAGGGGGGACGCATCGCCTGGCTCGGCGCCGGCGACTGGCACCGCTACGCGATCAGCGAGCCGCGCCGCCTGGCGCTGTGGTGGCAGGACGTGATCGACCGCCTGCAGGTGCGCCGCAAGCAGGCGGTGGCCTGGCTGGAGCCGGGCGAGATGCCGCTGCCGCGCCAGCGCATGGAAGCCTGCGCGCAGGGCGTGAAGGGCGAGGTGACGTTCCCTGCGCTGAAGCAGACCCTGGCCTGGCAGCGCCGCGCCGAGCAGGTCGATACCGCCTGCGTGGCGCTGTGGCCGGACAGGAGCGGCTGGCTCGCCATGCGCAGCGGCGATGCCGCATCCGCCCTCTATATATATGATTCGAACGACTGGCCGCTGTGGCAGCGCGCCCAGCGCCGCGCCGCGACCGCGCAGTATGCGGCGCGCATGCCTGTGGCGCCGGCGGCGGGCACCCGGCCGCTGCCGACCTGGCCTTTCGCCCTCGTGTTCGCGCTCGCGATGCTGGGCCTGTGGTGGCGCGAACGGCGTTGAAACCTGGGGCTGAAACCCGCGCGGCCGCTCAGGACGCGTGGATCAAGCCGCGTGGTCGCGCATCCACTCCTTCAAGCCGTTCACCCAGTTCTTGGCCGACAGGTTGTAGCGCCGCTTGATCTCGCCGGCGCGCTCGTACAGCACCGAGAAATCGAGCTCGGGCGCCTGCTTGAAGGCCAGCACGACGATGTTGGCATCGTGGACTTCGGGCAGCCAGACGACCGCGTCGAAGGCGGCTTCCATCGCCTCCAGGTTCTTGTCGTAGTTGCTGAAGTCGCCGAACACATTGGCGGTCATGATCCCGTTCGGGCCCAGGCAGTCGGCGCAGGCTTGATAAAACTCGGGCGTGTCCAGCACCGGGCCGCGCGCCTGTTCGTCGTAGAGGTCGACCTGCAGCACGTCGACGGTGCCGTGGTTGGCCGGGTCCATCACGAAGTCGAGCGCATCCATTTCGCGCACGTCCAGGCGCGCGTCGTTCGGCGGCAGGCCGAAGTGTTCATGGCAGATCGCGATCACGTTCGGGTTCAGTTCGGCGGCGGTGACGCGCGCCGCCGGGAAGCGCTGGTAGCTGAACTTGGTGAGGGCGGCGCTGCCCAGGCCCAGCTGCACGATGCGGCGCGGGCGCTCCAGGAACAGCATCCACATCATCATCATCCGCACGTATTCGAGCTCGATCGCGTCGGGCCGGGCGACGCGCATGGCGCCCTGGACCCAGGAGGTGCCGAGGTGGAGCGAGCGGACGCCTTCGAATTCGGTGAGGGTGGCGGGCGGATGGCCGGGGGCGGAAAAGCGGGGATCGTTGGGTGCGGACATGCGCCATCTTAACAAATGCGCAGAAAAAGCCGGCGGGCGGGGAACGGCGCGGCGCCGGCATGATCGAAGCAGGTCTGATGTCAGACTTGAAAGGGGTGAGCATGTCCATGACCCTACGCATCAATGGCGCCGACACGCCTGTGCCCGCGGATCCGCGCGTGTCCCTGCTGGACCTGTTGCGCGAACAGCTGCACCTGAGCGGCACCAAGAAGGGCTGCGACCAGGGCGCCTGCGGCGCCTGTACCGTGCTGGTCGACGGCAAGCACCGCATCCTGTCCTGCCTGGCGCTGGCCGTGCAATACGAAGGCCGCGCGATCACCACCATCGAGGGCCTGTCCGGCAACGGCACGCTGCACCCGCTGCAGCAAGCCTTCATCGAGCACGACGGCTTCCAGTGCGGTTATTGCACGCCCGGCCAGATCTGCTCGGCCATCGGCATGGCCGAAGAAGTGCGGCGCGGCGTGCCGAGCCACGTGACGGCCGACCTGGCGGCGCCGATCGAGCTTACGCACGACGAACTGCGCGAGCGCATGAGCGGCAACCTGTGCCGCTGCGGCGCCTACAACGGCATCGTGGCCGCTATCGCCGAGCGCCACGAGGAGGCCCGGCCATGAACCCCATCACCTACGCGCGCGCCGCCGACGTGCCGGACGCCCTGCGCCTGGGCGCGCAGCCGCTGGCGCGCTACCTGGGCGGCGGCACCAACCTGGTCGACCTGATGCGCGAGACGGTCGAGCGGCCGCAAGCGCTGGTCGACGTCACCCGCCTGCCCGGGACCATCGAAGAACGCGCGGATGGCAGCCTGCTGGTCGGGGCGGCGGCGACCAACACGGCGCTGGCCGAGCACCCGGCGGTGCGCACCCGTTACCCGATGCTGAGCCGGTCCATCGTCGCCGGGGCCTCGGCCCAGATCCGCAACATGGCGACCGTCGGCGGCAACCTGCTGCAGCGCACCCGCTGCACCTATTTCTACGACCACGACGGATCGCGATGCAACAAGCGCGAGCCGGGCCAGGGCTGCGACGCGAAGGACGGCTTCAACCGCATGCACGCGATCCTGGGCGCCTCCGATGCCTGCGTCGCCACCCATCCGTCCGACATGTGCGTGGCGCCTGGCCGGCGGCTCGCAGCAGACGGCCGCCATCGGCAGCGCCATCATCGCGGCCCAGCGCACGCTGGTGGCGAAATTGCTGGAGATCGCCGGCCACGATTCGCCGCTGGCGGGCCTGCGTCCGGACGACGTCGGCGTGCGCGACGGCGGCCTGTGCAAGCGCGACGATCCGCAACGTTTCGAGAGCTACGCGGACCTGCTGGCGCGTGCCGGCCACACCGAACTGGTGGCCGAGGGCAGCGCCCCGCCGCCGCTCGAGGCCCAGCAATGGTCGATGCATTCCTACGGCGCGATCTTCTGCGAGGCGCGCGTCAACCTGGTCACCGGCGAGCCGCGCGTGGCGCGCCTGCTGGGCGCCTTCGATGTCGGCCGCGTCCTGAACGCCAGGACCGCCGCCAGCCAGTTCCGCGGCGGGATGATCATGGGGCTGGGCCTGGCGCTGACCGAAGCCACCCAGTTCGACGACCGCAGCGGCCGCATCATGAACCCGAGCCTGGCCGAATACCACGTGCCGGTGCACATGGACGTGCCGGAGATCGAGGTGATGTGGACCGACATTCCCGATCCGCACGCGCCGGTGGGCGCGCGCGGGATCGGGGAGATCGGCATCACGGGGACCGGGGCGGCGGTGGTGAATGCGATTTATAACGCTTGCGGGAAGCGGGTGCGGGAGGTGCCGGTGACCTTGGATAAGCTGCTTTAGTACTTATTCGTTAGCTCATGCACGTCGCCCCTGCGAAGGCAGGGGTCCAAGTTGCACGCGTTACCGGTACGCTGGCAAACTTGGATCCCCGCCTGCGCGGGGATGACGGCTCAAGCGTTGCTGGGCGGCGGTTAAGCCTGCGGCAGTATCATCGTCACGACCAATCCACCCCCTTCGCGGTTGGCCAAGCTGATACGTCCACCGTGGGCCTCCGCAATCTCCCGCGCCAGCGCCAGCCCCAACCCCGTCCCGCTGCGCTTGGTCGAATAAAAGGGCACCAGCGCATTGGTCAGCACCGCGTCATTCATCCCGCTGCCCCGGTCCATCACCTCGATGCGCACCACGTCCTGCGCGCGGCGGATCTGCAGTTCGACGTCCTCGGCGCGCGAGCCGGATTCGTGGGCGTTCTTGAGCAGGTTGAGTAGAGCCTGCTCCATCTGCGCCACGTCGATCTGCGCCGGTTCGGGCGGCAGCTCGCCGTCCAGACGGAAGCTGACCTGGCTTGCCAGGCGCGCGACAAAGGCGTCCCAGCCGCAGCGTTCCAGGCGCGGCGCCGGCAGCTTGGCGAAGCGGGCGTAGCCGAGGATGAAGCTCTCCAGGTGGCGCGTGCGCTCGCCGATGGTCTCCAGGATCTGCGGCAGGCGTTCGGTCTGGCCGCGCCGCACCAGTTCCGCGCCCGAGTGGGCAAGCGAGGCCAAGGGCGCCAGCGAATTGTTCAACTCGTGGCTGATGACGCGGATGACCTTCTTCCAGGTCTGCACTTCCTGGCGCCGCAGTTCGGTCGTCAGCTGGCGCAGCAGCAGCAGTTCGTGGCGCCGCCCGTTCAGGCTGAAGTGGCGGCGCGCCAGGTGGAAGACTTCCTCGTCCTCGCCTTCGCCGGCCGAGAACAGGCCGTCGCCGCCGCGCGCCAGCGCCTCCAGCAGGGCCGGCGCCGCGTGCGCCAGCACGGCCTGCAGCGCGTGGCCTTCCAGCTTGCTGCCCTCGGACAGCAACTGGCGCGCGGCCAGGTTGGCGTAGACGATGGTCCTGGCCACGTTCGGCGGTTCGGCCACCAGCAGCATCGCCACCGGCGTGTTCTGCACCATGGTGTCGAGCAGCAGCTCGCGCTGGACCAGGTCGAGGCGCTGGGCGCGCAGCACTTCGCCGAGTGCGTTGTGGGCGTCGATCAGGTCGGACAATTCGTCGTTCTGGGCCCAGTGCAGGCTGAAGGAAAAGTCGCCGTCGCGGTAGGCGGTGACCGTGCCTTCGAGTGCCCGGAACAGCGACAGGATGGGCTGGATCTGGGAACGGATGGTGATCATCGCGATCGGCACCACGCACAGCAGGCAGATGCCGAGCACCGCCAGCGGCTGGCCCGGCAGCAGGTGGTCGAGCCCGAGCGCGATCAGGATGCCGAGCGTGAGCAGGGTGCCGACCAGCGCCGACCAGCGCGTCACCAGCGAGAACCGGTAGCGCTTGCGCGCGGGTGCGGCGGCCTGCGTCATGCCGAGCGGGCGATGCCGAGGCGCTCCATGCGGCGGTACAGCGCCTGGCGCGACAGCCCGAGTTCGGCCGCGGCCTGGGCGATCACGCCGCCGGCGCGCGCCAGCGCCCCGGTGATGGCCTCGCGGTCGGGTTCGGCGTCCGGCGTGACGGTGGCGGCCATCGGCAGGCCGAGGTCGGCCGGCTCGATGATGTCGCCCCGGGCCAGCAGGCTGGCGCGCGCCATCACGTTCTTCAGTTCGCGCACGTTGCCGGGCCAGGCGTGGGCCAGCAGCGCGCTTTCCGCACCCGGATGCAGGCGCTTGGGCGGCGGCAGGAAGCCGCGTGCCAGCGGCAGGATGTCGCCGGGACGCGCCGCCAGCGGCGGCAGCTTCAGCTCGATCACGTTCAGGCGGTAGAACAGGTCTTCGCGGAAGCTCCCCTGGCGGATCATGCCGCCCAGGTCCGCATTGGTGGCGCTGATCACCCGTACCTTTACTTGCCGCTCGCGGTTCGAACCGAGGCGCTCGAAGCGTCCGGTCTCCAGCACGCGCAGCAGTTTCATCTGCCCGGCCAGCGGCAGGTTGCCGATTTCATCCAGGAACAGCGTGCCGCCGTCGGCCGCCTCGAACTTGCCCTCGCGCGCCTTCGACGCCCCCGTGTAGGCGCCGGCGTCGGCGCCGAACAGCTCGGCCTCGATCAGTTCCGAGGGCAGGGCGCCGCAATTCAGGACCACGAAGGGACCGTCACGAACCGTCGAATTGGCCTGGATGATCTCGGCGATGCGTTCCTTGCCGGTGCCGTTCGGCCCCGTGATCAGGACCGGCACGTCGGCGCGCGCGACCTGGCAGGCCAGGCTCAACACGCGCTCGGTGGCGGGGTCGGCCCAGACCAGGCCGCGCAGGTCGAAGTTCTGTTCCAGTTCGCGCCGCGCGCGGCGTTCGCGCTGCAGGCGCTGGTTCAGGGCGCGGTTGGCCTGGCCCAGTTCGACCAGGTTGGTCACCGTCGCCAGCAGGCGCTCGTCGTTCCAGGGCTTCGACAGGTAGTCGGCGGCGCCGGCCTTGACCAGGTCGACCGCCGCGTCGAGGTGGGTCCAGGCCGTGAGCAGGATCACCGGCAGGTCCGGGTACTGCTTGCGGATCGCACGGAACAGCGTCACGCCTTCCTCGCCGGAGGTGGTGTCGGCCGTGAAGTTCATGTCCTGGATCACCAGGTCGACCGGCTCGCGCTCGAGCACGGCCAGGCCCTCCTCGGGCGAGGCGGCGTGCAGCGCGTCGATGTCGTGCAGCGAGAACAGCACGTCGAGCGCGATGCCGACGGCGGCGTTGTCGTCGATGATCAGTACGGTAGGCATATCGCTAGCATATCATCGTCCTTACACGCTGCGGGTGGCGGTGGCCGGCGAAATGCTGGCCGCGCGCCATGCCGGACCGTAGGCCGCGATCACGCCCAGCAGCCAGAACAGCACCGCGCCGCCCACCAGGTAGCCGGCCGGCAGGCGCGCCATCTCCAGCTTGCTGACCAGCAGCTGGTTCAGCGCCAGCCCGAGCGCCACGCCGCCGAACACGCCGCCGCTGGTGATCATGAAGTTCTCCAGGATGAAGTAGCGCAGGATGTCGACCTTGCGGGCACCGAGGGCGCGGCGTACGCCGATCTGCTTGCGGCGCTGGGTGACCCACAGGCTGGCCATGCCGACGATGCCGGACGAGGTGACCAGCAGCAGCAGCAGGCTGACCGTGACCAGCATCCACTGCAGCGCGACGTCGCCGCGGTAACGGTCCTTGCGGTCGTCGTCGACGGTGTGCAGTTGCAGGATCAGCGGCGTGGCGGAAGCCTTGCGCAGCGCGCTTTCGGCTTCCTTCATCACGCGGTCGCGCTGGCCGGGCTCGGTGCGGATCACGTAGCGGGCGCCGGGGCTGCCGTAGAAGCGCGCGGGGAACAGCGACGACCATTCGGCCTTCTCGTCGGTCTGGGCGTTCGGCGTCTGCAGGTGCTCGACCACGCCGATCACCTGGAAGCGCATGGCGCCCGAACCCTTGCCGATGTAGTAGGACTTGCCGATGGCGGACACGCCCGGCCACAGCTTCTCGGCCAGGGCCCGGGTGACGATGACGGTCGGCGGCATCACGCGTTCGGCGCGCTCGTTGATGTCCATGAATTCCTGCGGCTGGAAGTCGCGCCCCTCGACCAGGTTCAGGCCGAAGGTCTTGATCAGGGAGTCGCTCGACTGGTACATCGTGGTCATCGCGCTCTTGCGCTCCTGGTCCGGGCTCAGCCCGACGCTGCTGTTGCTGCTGCTTTGCGACATCGGCATCTGGTTGACGTTGGCCGCCGCCACCACGCCCGGTACGGCGCGCAGGATGGCGATTTCGCGGTTCATGGTGGCCAGTACCTGCTCGGGGCTGTCGTTGTTCAGGCCGCGCGAGTCGATGTGGAAGGTCGAGTGTTCATCGAGCAGGCCGGATGGGCGCGACACCACCTTGCTGCGGTCGTTCACGATGTACAGGGCATTGGCCAGGATCGCCAGGCTGAGCGCGACCTGCAGCGCCACCAGGATCGGGCCGGTCTTGCTGCGCAAGAGGGCGGACAGGATGGGACGGATTTCCATGATATCTCCGGAATCTCGGATTATTGCGATTTGAGTTGGATGGCCGGCGTCACCTGGCAGGCGCGCCAGGTCGGCAGCAGGCCGGCCAGCACGGCGGCGGCGATCGACAGCACGAAGGTCAGGCCCAGCATCTGCCAGTCCATGTGGGCGATGGCGGCGATCTGGCTGCTCTGCATGCCGATCAGCGCCAGCGCGCCGAACGACAGCGCCACCCCGAGCACGCCGCCGGCCAGGCCCACCACGCCGGTCTCGATCAGGAACTGGCGGAAGATCTCGGCGCGCGAGGCGCCCAGTGCGCGGCGCACGCCGATCTCGGAGGCGCGCACCGAGAACTTGGCCAGCAGCAGGCCGATGGTGTTCACCAGGCACAGCACCAGGAAGCCGAAGGCCAGCCAGGCCGACAGCTTGCTGTCGTTGTCGACGACCTTCTGGTTGTCCATCCATTCCATGACGTCGTACAGCCGGTTCGGCGCATTGCGCTTGAAGCGGCCCAGCTTCCTCTGGTCGGCGACGTAGTTGTCCAGGTAGGCCTGCAGGTCGGCGCGCTCGCCGGCGCTGCGGGTCTCGAACCAGAACTGGATCCAGGTGCATTCCGAGGTCAGCAGGTTGGCATAGCCGGGGTCGCGGCGTGCGGTGCAGTTCATGCTGCCGCTCATGTCGCGCTCGTGCCGGATCGCGGTCGAGAAGGGAACGAAGAAGTCTTCCGCATCGCCGAAATTGTCGCCGCCGATCAGCTTGTAGTAGCGCGGGCGCGGATTCCAGTTGTCGACCACGCCGGCCACGGTGAACGGAAAGCCCATCAGCACCAGGCGCCGGCCCACCGGATCGGCGCTGCCGAACAGTTTTTCGGCCATCGTGCGACCCAGCACGACCACGTCGGCGCCGCGCGTGTCGTCGCTCTCGGACCAGGCCTGGCCATGCAGGAAGGGCACGTTGAACATGGCGAAGAAGTCGCGCGTCGGCGCCAGGCCGGATGCGGTAAACGCCGGCAGGTCCTTGCGCGGCGGCTCCAGCGGCACCTCGAGCCCGAACATGGCCGTGCGGCGCTCGCCCTGGCCGCTCCTGAGCAGGTTGACCGCATCCTGGTAGGTGGACTGCGGGTCGTCCGGCTCGGCACCCGGGGTGTAGGTCGAGGCGGGGGCGTTGTCGATCACCGGCACCAGCAAGCGGCTGCTCTTTTCCGGAATCGGGTCGCCCGACATCACGTGCAGGATGGTCAGCGTGGACACGCTGGCGGCCACGCCGACGGCAAGCGTCAGCACCATCAGCGCGGTGAGGAAGCGGTTGCGGCGCAGGCTGCGCAGGCCGAGCTTGAAATAGTAAGCGAACATGGCGCTGGGCTCCTCAGGCGCTGACCGGGGCCTGGACCAGGCTCGGGCCACGGCGCACCAGGTCCGACACCTGGCCGTCGATGATGTGCACGTTGCGGTGGGTGCGCACGGCCAGTTCCGGATCGTGGGTCACCATCAGGATGGTGGTGCCGGCGGCGTTGATCTCTTCCAGCAGTTCCATCACGCCGCGCGCCATCTGCGTATCCAGGTTGCCGGTCGGTTCGTCGGCCAGCAGCAGCTTGGGCGAGCCGGCCAGCGCGCGCGCGATCGCCACGCGCTGCTGCTGGCCGCCGGACAGTTCGGCCGGGTAGTGCTTCATGCGCGAGGCCAGGCCGACCTTGGCCAGCGCGTCCTCGATGCGTTTCTTGCGCTCGCTGGCGTTGAAGCCGCGGTAGCGCAGCGGCACGTCGACGTTGTCGAACAGGCTCAGGTCCGGGATCAGGTTGAAACCCTGGAAGATGAAGCCGAGCTTCTCGTTGCGCAGGCGCGAGCGGGCGTTGTCGTTCAGGCCCTTCACGTTGACACCGTCGAGGACGTAGTCGCCCGAGGTGAATTCCTCGAGCAGGCCGGCGATGTTCAGGAAGCTGGTCTTGCCGGAACCGGAGGGGCCGGTGACGGTGACGAATTCGCCTTCCTTGACGTCGATCTCGAAGCCGCGCAGCGCGTGGGTCTCGATCATGTGGGTGCGGTACACCTTGGAGAGGTTGTTCATGCGCAGCATGGTGATGTCCTTTCAGGTTGGTCTTATTGATTGATCGAGATGCGGCTGGCGTTGTTGAAGGCGTCGGTGCCGGCCACCACCACCTTGTCGCCCTGCTTCAGGCCGGAGGTGATCTCGACGGCCGAGATGCTGGTGGCGCCGACCTGGATCGGGACGCGGGTGGCGATACCGTCGCGCACCAGGTAGGCATGGCGGCCGCCCTCGTTCTCGAGGAAGGGGCCGCGCGGCAGCATCAGGACGTTCGGCTTTTCCTCGACCAGCAGGCGCGCGGTCAGGCGCTGGCTCTGGCGCAGGCCCTTCGGCTGTTCGCCGTCGAAGCGCACCCGCGCCAGCACCATGTTCTTGACCACTTCCGGCGACAGCGCCGACAGCTTGCCGGTGGCGGTACCCGAGGGCAGGGTGACTTCCGCGTTCATGCCCAGGCCGAGGTCGGACACATAGGTCTCCGGCACCTCGAGTTCGACTTCGAGCTTGGACAGGTCGACCAGCGTCATCAGGGGCGCATTGGCGGCCACCACCATCCGGTCCTGCACGTTCAGGGTGCCGATGAAGCCGTCGACCGGGGCGCGCACGGTCAGCTCGTCGACGCGGCGCTTCGCTTCCTCCATCGACAGGCGCGCGCGTTCCATCTCGTTTTCCTTGGTTTTCAGGGCCAGGCGCACGTCGTCGCCTTCCAGCGTGGCCGCCTGGGTGGCGTGGCGGGCGCGGATCTCGGACGACTGCAGCGCATCCTTGGCCTTCTGGTAGTCGATCTTGGCGATGATGCCGACCTGGCCCACGCTGTCGTAGCGTTCCAGCGTGCGCTGGGCCGACAGGCGGTCGATCTCGGCGGTGTCGGCTTCCTTCTGCGCCAGCAGCTTCTGCTTCTTCGACAGGATATGCTGGCGCGCCACCTCGGCCTTCAGCTGCTCGTAGGTCGAGACTTCGCGTTTCAGGGCGTCGGACAGGTCGGGCGACTCCAGCACGGCCAGCACCTGGTTCTTCTTGACGGTGTCGCCGGCGGCGACCTTCAGGTTGACCGTGGCCGGGGCCTTGGCGTACAGCGTCGGGCTGACCGCGGCCACCACGCGGCCGTTGACCGAGGCGTCGCGCACCAGCGTGCCGCGGGTGACTTCGGCGATGCGCAGGCGCGCACCGCTGACCGAGGCATCGCTGCCGCGCCAGGTCGAGAACAGGGTGGCGCACACGGCCAGCAAGAGGGCGCCGGCGCCGATCCAGACGGCGCCGCGCTTGAGCTTGATGCCCGGGGCGGGGGCGATGACGGCGTCTTGTTGTGAGGTATCGCGAATCATGATGTGGACGTTCTGGTTTTGGACACAGCGGTATTTGCAGGAACCGTGCCAGGTGATAAGTCCTTGATTCTTATGATTGCGGACGCTACGGACGAGACGTCCGGACGTGTCCGGGGGCGGGATTGGCGGACAGCGGCGGACATTCGTCGCTTGATATCCGGTCAAGCGGGGCGGTGCGGATTGTGGGATGAGGACTTGCGTTGACGCTTCGATAATCGAAGACTGTAGAACGCCGTCCCTGCGCAGGCAGGATCCAGGATGCACGAATAGTCCGTGACAATCGTTATTGACTGGTCAGCGAACTTGGGTCCCTGCCTTCGCAGGGACGACGTATTTGATCGCAGGGACGACGTATTTGCAGGGACGACGTATTTGCAGGGACGACGTATTTGCGGGGACGACGTATTTAATAGTGCGGGTGCTTTTCGTCCTTAGCTTGGCTCACTTCTGAGGCTTCTGCTTCTGCGTGTAGGTGCCGACCAGCTCTCCCTTGGCCAGCACGTGCCCCTGCATCGCCTCCAGCAGCGTGTCGCGGTCGGCGCCCCAGGGGACGGCCAGCATGTCGTCCAGTGCAACCACCTGGAAGTGGTAGTGGTGCGGCTTGTCGCCGACCGGCGGATGCGGGCCGTACCAGCCGGTCGAGCCGTGCGAGGTGCGACCCTGCAGCATGCCCTCCGGCGAAGTCAGGCGCGGCTGTTCCTGCACGCCTTCGGGCAGGCTGGTGACATTCGCCGGGATGTTCCAGGCCAGCCAGTGCACCACCGGCGTGACCGGCTTGGCGTCCGGGTCTTCCATGATGATGGCGTAGGCCTTGGCGTTCGGCACCGCGTTCCAGGCCAGCGGCGGCGAGATCCCGTCCGCATATTCGCTGTAGCGCGCCGGCATCGCGCCGCCCTTGGCGAAAGCAGGCGAATTGACGGCGATGGCGGCCTGGCGCTGTGCCTGGCCCTGCGCCTGGGTCTGCGGCCGGTTAAAGGCGACCGGCACGCCGCTGCCTTTATTGGCCTGTTGCTGCATCGGGCCGGCCGGCGCCGTGAGTTCGGCCGCGGCGCGGCGGGCGTTGCCGGTGTACGCGACGCGGTAGATCACGCCGTTGGCGTCGTCCGCCATCAGCAGCGCGCCATCCTTGGCCATCGCCAGGCCGACCGGGCGCGCGATGTGGGTCTTGTTGCCGTCGGTGAGGAATCCGGTGACGAAGGGTTCGATGGACCTCGCTGCGCCGTTCTGGAAACGCACGCGCACGATCTCGTAGCCGGACGGGTTCTTGCGGTTCCATGAGCCGCGCATGGTGACGAAGGCGTCGCCCTGGTACTCGAGCGGGAAGCCCGTGCCCTTGTAAAAGACGAGCTGCATCGGCGCCGCGTGGGCCGCGTAGCCGAGCACCATCGGCGTGCTGTGCGCTTTCCAGTCTTCCTTGCTGATCTCGCCGACCGGGGTGCTCTGCGGGTAGATGGTGCCGGCGCCAACCACGTGCGGCCAGCCATACTGTTTACCCTGTTCGATCCGGTTGAGTTCTTCCGGCTGTTCCTCGTCGCCGAGGAAGTCGATGCCGTGGTCGAAGCCCCACAGTTCCCCGGTCTGCGACTGCCAGTCGAAACCGATGGTGTTGCGCAGGCCGGTGGCGACGATGGTGCGGCTGCTGCCGTCCGGCGTGAAGCGCAGGATCGTCGCATTTTCCTGGTTGGTCTCGTTGCAGGCGTTGCAGGTGCTGCCCACGCTCATGTAGAGCATGCCGTCCGGGCCGAAGGCGATGGTGCGGTTGGCGTGCTGGCCGGCGTCGGGCAAATCGCCGGCCAGCAGCTTCAGCGTGCCGAGGCGGCCGTCGGCCTGGATGTCGGCCACGAACAGCTCGCGCACCGTCACCAGATACAGCTTGTCGTCGCGGATCGCCAGGCCGTGGGCGCCCGGGCGGCTGGCCACGATCTGCGGCTGGCCATCGGCGCGGCCGTCGCCGTCCGTGTCGCGCAGCAGCAGCACGTCGCCCTGGTCGCGTCGGCTCAGGTAGACGTTGCCGTTCGGCGCGACCGCGATGATGCGGGCATTCTTCAGGCCGGTGGCGAAGGGCGTGACGGTGAAGCCCGGCGGCGCCTTGATGCCGGCCATGCGCTGCGCCGTGGGTTCGACCTTGTCGGGCTTGAAGATATTGTTGTCGGCGCTGAACCGGGTGCCGTCGCCCTGCTGGGCCCAGGCGCTTGCCGCGGCCAGGCACAGGAGGGCCGTGCTGAGGGGACGTGTCATCGAGTGCTCGCTTTCGCAAAAGTGGATCGGTGGGGGAGGGGCCGGGCCATGATTGCGCTGACAATACAAGTTGTCTGTTTGCGAACTCACAGACCGATGAGTGCGCGAAATTCGGGGTCAGAGCGATTATTCAGGTAAGGCAGGTCTTGAAACAATATTTCATTTTTCGGTAATATTTGAAATATTATTTCAAGGAGGGTAAGCGTTCAGTGTTGATCGAACCGCCGGTCAATTGCCCAAATAAGTGCTCTGACCCCGAATTTCGCCGAATTTCGCTGCGGGCGCGACATTCTTGCAACGTTTACCCGGCTCATCCTCCCTCGGGCAGCGTTCGATCAGCAAGCTGGTTGACCCCGCACAGCTTCAGGTCTATACTTTCGAGTTCTCGATTTTTATTCTGGTCATCGTATACGTGTCAATCAAGCCGCTCCCGCTGGTGAGTGGCTTTTGGCGCCTCTCGGTACGGATCGTCGGGACTAGGTTTCAGTCCCCGGGCAGGCAAGTAGGGTCCGGGTCATCAACGTAGTAACTTTGTTGGATTAAGAACGATGCCAACCATCAATCAACTGATTCGCAAGCCGCGTGAAGCCGCGGTTGTGAAGAGCAAGTCGCCGGCACTGGAAAACTGCCCGCAAAAGCGCGGTGTCTGCACCCGTGTCTACACGACGACCCCGAAGAAGCCGAACTCGGCACTGCGTAAGGTCGCCAAGGTTCGCCTGACCAACGGTTTCGAAGTCATTTCGTACATCGGCGGTGAAGGCCACAACCTGCAAGAGCACAGCGTCGTCCTGATCCGCGGCGGCCGTGTGAAAGACTTGCCGGGTGTGCGTTACCACATGGTCCGCGGCGCGCTGGATACCCAGGGCGTGAAAGACCGTAAGCAAGCTCGCTCGAAGTACGGTGCGAAGCGTGCCAAGGCCGGCGCCAAGAAGTAATTCTGGGATCTCGTCATATCGAGGTCACATTTAAAAGTTAAGTTGAGCCGGCCGGAAGGCCGAGTAAGTGAAGGGTCATGAGGGCCTTTCGCGAGTGCGGTTCAAGCACTCAACTGAAGACAGGAAGGAATTGAAATGCCACGTCGTCGTGAAGTACCCAAGCGCGAGATTCTGCCGGATCCGAAATTCGGCAATACCGATGTCGCCAAGTTCGTCAACGTTCTGATGCTGTCCGGCAAGAAGTCGGTCGCAGAAAACATCATCTACGGTGCCTTCGAATACATCCAGACCAAATCGGGCAAGGACCCGCTGGAAGTCTTCGTCGCCGCGATCAACAATGCCAAGCCGATGGTCGAGGTGAAATCCCGCCGCGTCGGTGGCGCCAACTACCAGGTGCCGGTTGAAGTGCGTCCGGTTCGCCGTATGGCTCTGTCTATGCGTTGGTTGCGCGAAGCCGCAAACAAGCGTAGCGAGAAATCCATGCCGCAACGCCTGGGTGGTGAGCTGATGGAAGCCGCGGAAGGCCGCGGCGGCGCGATGAAGCGTCGTGACGAAGTCCACCGTATGGCTGAAGCGAACAAGGCGTTCTCGCACTTCCGCTTCTAAAAGGGAAAGCCGGCAGGGGATATTGATATTCCCCTGTTGGGCCACATATTCCCGTGCAGTATCCGTTGTTCAGGCCGAGCTTCATTTTGATATCAAGATGCTGCTCGGTTTTGTCCATTCAAAGATTTAGGAAAAATTATGGCACGCAAGACCCCCATTGAGCGCTACCGCAATATCGGTATCTCCGCTCA
>Ga0265780_10000546_pt1 | contig 57870 bp, 41 predicted proteins | sample P1T30metagenome_FD_192432 | JGI IMG/M metagenome (GOLD analysis project Ga0265780, IMG submission 192432) | Plant litter microbial communities from East Loma Ridge, Irvine, California - P1 T30 | ecosystem: Environmental > Terrestrial > Plant litter > Unclassified | place: USA: California... | reverse complement strand
CGCTGAAGCGGGTGGCGAGCGTTCTTTTTGCCACTGTCCCGATTTCCGGGCCTCTAGCTCATGCCTGGTTAGAGCAGCGGACTCATAATCCGTTGGTGCCCGGTTCGACTCCGGGGAGGCCTACCAAAATATCCAATTAAAATCAGGGGCTTATGTAATTTTCTCTACAGTCCCTGATCCCCTTCTGTGTAACGCGATGAACCATGTAACGCCTGTGTAAGTAAATTCGCTCGACCATGCGCTAGTTGCGCGAAGTTATGCTTGACGCGCAACGCTCTCGATAAATCGTTGATAGTTGCTCAGTGCCCCTGCTTGACGTTCACTATTACCTTGAAACATTTGCTTGGTAAGGTCAAAGAACCTAAGGTCTTGTCCGCCATTGCATAGCACAAGTTTGCCAAGTCGACGAAGCTTCTTGCGCGCGCTTCTGGAAGATCTTCCCGAAGGGTGATACTTAGAAGCTCCACCAAACGTTCCTCACTCAAATCGCTTCTTGGAGCAGAACGGCTTGCCTCGCGCAGCCATTCCTCGAAATCGATATCGCTCATATCAAGTAAATCAAGTGACATAAAGTTCCTTGCAAAGCAGTAATGCTTGTATTGTAGAGCGACACTTTCTCGGCGCAAGTTGCACTCTTGGCTGTCAAGTCCCGTCTGGTCGTAACCCATTTCGACCTTTTTGACGAATAGCTCTTGGCATTTCTTCTGCCATTCCTTGAGCGCAGGATAGGCATGGCACTGCACTGCCGCTCGCCTGTCACATGAGACGGTGAGCCGCTTTGTAGAGGCTGGCCTGAGTGACCAGGAGGTGTTATCGATAAGCGGACACAGGTCTATGCAGATGCTCAAGCGTTGTACTCAACTACGTGCCGAGGATCTCGTGGCAAAGCTCGATAGATTAAAAGCGTAAGGGTAGCGAGATGGCAAAGCCAGGCGTGTACACGTTGTCAAACACGGAAGACATTGGCGCTTTGCATGAGGATGCGTTGTCTGCCGATGACTTTGGCGAGACGAGCGGCGCGTCCGTTGCGTCTGACGACATGACTGCTGATCTGCTGGACAGCATGCGACGGCTAAGCATATGTCCAGCGCGCCGGAAGGAAATCGGCAACCAACTGCTTTGACGTGTAGAAGCTAAGACTTGATGTACGCCTCGGGTTGGCTAGGGGCAGACCAAACTTTTTCCGTGCGGCTCTCGGCGCAACCTGTAACGTCATCAAAACTTCGAAAAATCGGAGCGGGCGCTTCGGAGGAACTAAAAAAGGATAAACCTTGAGGCATTGCCATTCTGAGCGCGAAATCAATACTTTCGAAGTCAAGGTTCGAAGTCGATTCCCCACGTGCTGTGCTTTCACTACAAGACACGTGGTTTATGCGCTTCGAAGTGGCCTTGTCGAAGTACCGCCAGACAGCAGGCATATCGCGGTGCTCTGTTAGGAGGAAATTGGCAATCTTGCCTTCCTTGCCGGCTTGGTGGTAATGAGGTCAGGCCCCGCTGACTTCGATATACGTATTCTTTCTGCCAGTCCTGCGCCCGTAAGCTCTACTTTGCTGGGTGTTAGCTCACATTCCCACACGACTAGCACATGCCATCCAAGTGCGGTAAGTTCTGCGCCAACGCGTGTGTCGCGGGCAACGTTCTTCCCGAACTTCTCGATCCAGAATGGCGTGTTACTCTTAGGGGTCGTGGCGATCTTACAGCCGTCGTGCCGGTGCCAGAAGCAGCCGTGCACGAAGACGACCGTCTTGTAGCGCGGGAAGACCAGATCGGGCTTCCCAGGAAGGCCCTTAGCGTGTAGTCGGTACCGTAGTCCAAGGCGATGCAGGACGCGCCGCAAGGCCAGCTCCGGCTGGCTGTCCTTGCCGCGGATGCGGGACATTCGTTCCGACCGCTGGGCCGGGGTCAGGAAATCAACCACCTTGCATTCCTCCTCCCCAAAACCCAGTGTTTGCCTACTTTCCTTCGACTAGCTCGTAGAACGGCGTCCCCCGGATGACTTCCCCTGCGACGTCGAACGACTTGTACAAGCAGTGGTGGTTCGGCAGGGTCTTTACCCTCTCCGCCAGGTCGCCTAGGTCCGACGTAAAGCCAAGTGCACCAAGCTCCGACGCGGCCACATTAGGGACCTTGTGGATAAACCAGGTCAGCAGTGGTTCGCGGTAGTCGGTCGCACCTGCCTTGAAGTGTCGCAGGTACTGGGACGCCAGGATCACCCCTGCGCCGAACTCACGCCCCTGCAGCAACAGCTTGCGCAGCACGTCGAACTCGTAGCGCATGATGTTGTCCGCCTCGTCGACGAGCAAGTAGGAATCGATCACGCGCAGTTGCGGATCCGTCCCTTGGAAAGGGCGCTTCGGTGTCCGAAGCATGTTCTCGTAGAACATGTTTAGCATTATAGCGACAAGCATGTTCTTGCTGCGGTCGTCTTGTCCCAGAGCGTCCAGCGAGACTACGACGACACCATCCATAAATTCGTCGAAGGATTCGGTCTTGGCCGTATCGCGCTCGAAAATCTCCATGTCAACGAGGTCGTCGATAATCGCCATTGGCGTATCAGATTTTCCAGCTAACAATTCGCGGTACTCGACATGGATGTCGTAGATCGTCGGCTGGGCTCCGCTTGTCTTGCACGACTCATAGGCATTGCGCACGGCCCCCTTGAGCTTGTCCCGCTGGACCGGTCCGATGCCCGTGTACACCTTGTCCAATACGTCGGCGAAGAAGCGGAACCTGTCGAGCCAGGGAGTAGAAGAGTCCGCTATCGGTGTCGTGTCGAACAGGTTCAGCGGAAGATTCCGTGGCTTGACGACCTTGGCCCCGGTCGCGGCAACGAAGTCCGGGCTGCTGTAATCCCTCTTGTAGTCGAAGATGAGGAAGCGTGGCTTGATCCCCCTGTTCTCCTCCCTGGCTCTGGCTATCTGGAAGATCAGCGACTTCAAGAGCTGCGTCTTGCCAGTGCCGAGGTCGCCTACCACCCCGATGTTGAGCTGGTTGAGCCGGGTATCCGATATGTTCAGCGCGAATTGCCTCGGCTCGAATCCGTCGACCGACCGTCCGGCGGAAAGCCGAATGCCGCCGCATTGTCCTGATACGGGTTGCTGGGCCTCATTCGGCGATGCAGCGTGCACGGTGGGCATGGTGTCGGTCGCCGGCTCGCCGTTGGCGGCAACGGCTACCGGCCGTGCATGCCCGGCATCGACTGTCTGGTTGCTGCTATCGACAAGCGCCGGTGCGGAAGCTATGACGGCAACGGTTGATGGTTCCGCCTTCTCCGGGAGCAAGTCCCAGTCACCGACCTTGGCGCGGACCTTGTCGTAGAACGCCTGGGCGTCCCCGACGATGATCTCCCTGGCTCCACGGGGCGAGATGACGATGGTCTCCGACAGGCCATCGCCGTCATGGTCGCGTGCCGCGCTCTCGGGTGAATCGTCCACCACGATCAGGCGACCGTTGTCGTCGATCCCGATGGCCGTCGGTGCTCCCTCTAGTATCGACGCCGCGATGCGCTCGTGGTAGGTCGCCCAGAGCTTCTGTTGCTTCGCGATCAGGTGGTGCTGGCTGTAGACGCGCAAGCCAAAGCCCACCATCGACAGCAACAGGTGCTGGAGCGCAAGCTTCCACGCCATGGACCTAGCCGCCCGCTCCTGCATCGCGCGCAAGAGCAGGGACAGCGACTGTGCTTGCCCGAGCGCGTCTTTAGCGTCGGCGGACGACAAAGTTGTTCCTTGGCGGCATTTCACCTCCACGGGGGTCAAGTGAATGCGGACGCCGTGCTCGCCAACGCGCACGCCGACCACGAGCAAGTCCGGGCGCGACAGCGACATGTCCTTCGCGCGGTTGCCAAGCGATCGCGCTAGGTCGGCGAGGTAGCCGCGGAACGGGTCGACCGGTATCACCAGCGCAAGCGATGCGTCGTCCTCGGTGCCAGAGAGAACGGGCAGCAGGCTCTCCGCGTTGCCCGAGGGTCGGAACTGGTCCTGCAGTAGCCGCGCTGCCAGGAAGAGGCCAAGGTCGCCGGTGGCTCCCGTGTCGTCGCCCGACAGTCCCCGTACGGTAGGGATGCCCCGCCTTGCGACCTCGAGTAACAAGTCACCGAGCCCAGCATCGTCGAGTGGCGAGCCGCCGAGGATCGGCTTCATCACGCGCGCGAGGGCCTCGCGGTCGGCTTCTTTTACCCTGGAAAGCAGATAGTAGCCGTTGGTATCCCCGGCGCGATGCGAGTACGACGGCAAGTCGTAGTCCCACAGGTACGTGCCTGGGATCCAGCCACCAAGGAAGCAAGCGGGATCGATCGCCGACGACGATACTGCAACGAAGCCCGTGTCGTGCTCTTCGAGCATGTTCGAGACTGCATGCACGTCGGGAGCGAATCGAAGTCCGATGTGCTTGTCCTTGGCGCCTTCCAGCGCCATTATGCATGCAGCTACCTTGTCGGGGAAGGCGTCCCCGGTCGGCGCGGTTGGACGCGCCTGGCGCGACTCACTTAGGAAGGAACCGTTTAGCTGGCGTCGGACGCGATGACGGATCAGGCCACCCAATCCAAGTGGCGATCGAATGCCGACGTCCGCGGACTCGGGCTGGGTTGAATCGAGCTGGGCGATGATGCCGAGGTCGGGCCTGGCACCCTGCGGCCGCTTCTCGAACCAGCGTACGAGGTTCCGGGTGTCCTCGGAAAGGTTCGCGATCGTGGCCTGGTCGGGGCGCAGCCCGGGCGGCCGCGTGTCGTACACCTCGACCATCTTTGGGCCGACGCCTTGCCTTGGCGCGGTCCTGTCGTCGCTTCCGAAGCGCCGCGTGCACCATGCCGCCAGTCCCTCGTTGCAGGCATCGGTGGTCCCGCCGTCGCCCGAGACGACGACGCTGATGACTGGCTTCGCCGCGAGAAGGTCGCTGACGTCCTCGAGCGCCCGCCCGACCTGCGCTGGGCTGAACCCGCCAGAGATGCCACCGACCTTCAGGCCGAAGGTGTTATCGAAGGGGGCCAGCTGCGAGCGTGCGGGGAGGCCTGCGAGCCGGCTGCCGTTCCATAGCACGGACCAGTAGTCCGAATTGGACTCCACCGATATGAAGTCGACCGGGTCAAGTCCTAGCGAGCCAACCGGCGACTGCAGCAAAATTGTCATGGCATCGGGGACGCAGTCCGGGTCGAGTATGCTCGCGGCCGGGCAGGGGGCGTCCCCATCGCCTTCCACGTCCTGGAACAGGACCTGCTGTGCCAAGCAGTGCCATGCCAGGCGCAGCGGATGGAGGGGCGATAGGATGATGGCATCGGGGACCCGTGCAAGGGTCCGTCCTCCGGCCTCGCGCCCGCACACAGCGATGGCATCGACCCAGCAGGCGATGTCACGGTCGGATGCGAGCCAGCTGGCATAGCTATCGAGATAGGTTTCCATGAGCGACTTGAACCCGTCGTCCCTCGCGAGCCACTTACCCAGCGGGGACGATTCCACGAGGCCATTCGGGGCGTCGGCGCTTTCCCTGATCCTCGCTGCGATCGCCTTCCGCGCCTCGACAAAGCCGGGCGGTGGGCAGAAGCGCGACGGGTCTGGCCTTGGATCCTGCAGAAACTGGGCCTTGGACAGGATTGGCCCGGTGGCGCCGGTCCAGTCGGGCGGCGCCCAAACCGAGCCATAGTCGTCCGCGAGCACGATGGGGACGAAGGACCTCTCAACGTACCGTTCGTCAAGCAGCCAGCCCTGCAGGCTGGACAGGCGTCCGTTGCGGTCCAGCTGCACGACCGACTTGCCGTCGAGCCGGTCGATGTGCTGGCGATTACGCTTGATGAGCCTCTCGAACTCGCTTCGGCAACCTTCCTCGCGGGCCTCCTCGCACGTGACCAAGACCGTGCATGTCTCCGTCTCGTTGCTTCCTGGCCGCCGGAACGCCACGTCGAGCTGGTACTTGCCGTCCGCCTCGATCTCGACCTGGTACTCGCCATCGCATACCTTGTGCACGCCTAGGGTACGGCGCCCCCTATCCAGCACCTCAGTTGCGTCGTCGGGGATGCAGGCAGCCTCGACGATGGAGGTTCCTGGCGGTGCCAGCAAGAGCAGCTCGTAGCGACCGGAGCCCGGCAGGGAGAGCGATGATTCCCAATCGACCCCGGCGCGTGCGTTGCGCGGCTTCCTCGGAGGGGAGAGCTTGCTTGCCATCCTCGCGGTGACGACGATGCCCGCTGCCCATGTCGCGAGCGAGATGATCTTTGCTGTGGCTGGCTTGCGCCCATCCGACTGGACCTTGTAGGAGATCGGCGACTTCTGCGAGCCTTTCGGCGGAATGTCCTCCTCGCGAAGGCCACTAGATATCACGACAGCCTTTCCTTCCTTGCCATGGGAGCCGCCGAGCAACGTCGCCTGCACGGGTTCGCCGCTTCTACGCTCGTCGATGGCCAGAAGCAGCTCGACCCTGTCCCGCACGATGGCTGGGATGCCGCGCACCGCCGGGATGATCGCGTTGGTGCAAGATATCGACAGCTCGCCCGGCGCTTCTTCGCCGTCAGCACCTTCGGAAAGCAGCTCGGCCCAGCACTCGGCCGAGAGGTAGGACCACCAGGCTGGCGGGGCCTGTAGCTCGCTGCAATCGGAGGGCAGGTAGAATGCCTGCGTGGCGCGCTGGAAGGCCGTGGGCACGTCGCAGCTGGCCTGGACATGGGCGAGGAAGCCCTCGAGCGCTTGCCGTGCTGGTTTGCCAGCCCCGTTCGCGAGGCGTTCAGTTCCTGTCCTGAAGCCCTCGGCCAGCTCTTCCGCGATATTGCCGAGGACCTCGGACTGCCGTCTCGAGACAGTGCCGTCGGCCATCGGCGGAACGCCGCAGGCGAGCGCCAGCGCGTGGCCCGGCCGCACGCCGGTGGCCCCAGAATCGGGGATCGAGAAGATGCGCGAGAGCAGGCGCCAGGCTGCCCTTCGGCTTCCCTTCTCCCGATCCATGTCGTCGACCGCCTCGGCGGCATGCCCTGCGAGATGTCGCGCCGTGCCAGCATCCCGTTCGAGCCCGGCGTCCTTCAGGCCCTTGTCCAGTACGTCCTGCACGAAGGGGTCGTTCCACCAGTCTTCGAAGTTCGCGTGCGCGCTATTGCTAGCCGGCCCGATGCCGAATTCCTCGGTGGTCGAGGTGACGGAGCGGTTGTTAAACTGGCCCGGTGGCACGAGCGCCACGAAGCTTGGATTGCCCGGGTCGTTGCGGATGTCGAGCAGGTGGCCCTCGTCGCATTTGCCCGAGCTGCCCATAGCCGGGTTGGCGCCGTCCAGCTGCCCGGCGGGGAGCTGGAGGAGGACGGGGACCAGCGACGACGGCTCTTCACCGGGTCGCGGCACGAGGATTCCTCCATCCCTTGCGAGTTCCTCGAACACGCGCTCGAGGATCCCGAGCGGGGGACCATGGAAGATAAAGCGTGATTCGAGCCTGCCAGCGAGTCCCTGGGTCGCCTCGACTACCTTGGTGCGGACGATGTGGGCGAGTGCGTGGACGAGTCTATTCATTTGTGGTTCGACGTGAAGGGAGGGAGCAACAACATGCCGCTTTCGGCATCCGGGCTATCGAGGACGAGGCCAAGCATCCGTAGCTGGTGGCCCAGGTCGTTCCCCGCGATGTCGTGCCGGTCGATCGCGATGCCATACGCGCCAAGGTGCTGGCCGAGCCGGTGGATGGACCGCGGCCCGGACACCCCTGCAAGGGCGCAGTGCACCAGCGCCAGCACCGCTACGGGCCCCAACGACACTACCCAGGGGCTTGACGCGCTAGCGCCCTTCTTCTTGAGCACGTAGCCCTGATCGTAGCCCCGCAGGAGCGGCTCCGCGGGATCCCGCTGGCCAAGCACGTGGCGGGCGAACTCCACCATGTTCGCCCCGATGCCCTTCTTGCAGTTCATCGCCCGTGCCTCTCGCTCGCGGATGTCGAGGAATGCCTGCCTCGTGCCAAGGGCCGCGAGTGCGGCATGGTTGTCGCGGACGTGCTGGCAAAGGGACGCGATGCCGCTGCTCGACGACATGCAGCCCTCGTAGGGGAAGCCTGCCTTGTCGAGGGACCAGAGCACCATGTTGATGCCCAGCCGCGCGCCAAGATAGCCCGAGAAGCCATCCTTGAGCCCGGGCTGGGCCTTCGCCCCGTAGGTCATGTACTGCGGCCGCGCGGGGAAGAGGGCCTCGCGTGCCTGGGCCTCGCCGGCCGGGCCCTTGCCGTCGAGCGCGTCCGACAGGCATAGCCACATCTTCGACTGGACATCGCAGAGCCACGCGACGTGGACGACGGCCGCGAGGCGGAGGACCGCCTCGAGCAAGCTAGTCCATTGGCGACGGGTCATCGAGTCCTTGGCCTCTATGATGGCGTGTAGGTCGCGGGCGAGCTGCCGGGCGGGGAGGAAGCGTACGTTGCCGACGTCGGCAGCATCCAGCCTTGCTTCTTCGGCAGGGATCGGAACGTACTTCCAGGCCTGGCCGGGGACCCAAGCATGGGTCTCCTGCTCGAGCCAGCGCGCGAAGACGTCGTCGCCTTCCCCGACGCCCAGCGCCGAGAAGAGGTCCTGCCAGAGCGCATCTGCGGCCTGCGGGTCCTGGGAGCCGAGGGACACCATCCTGCGCACGATGCTGCCTGCCGGCCAGGAGTTTGCGGTAAGGCGTGCGGACCCCGAGAAGAGCGACATCCCTGGCACGAGTGGCGTGACCTGCAGGAAGCGCTTCGTGGACTGGTTCTTGAGCTTCGGGCTCTCGAGTATCCCGTGCAGCACGGTATTCCAGGTTCCTGCACTTGCAGTACTACCAGCCTCGGGCAGCGCACGCCGCTCCCGAAGCCTTTGCACCTTCCGGTCGAGGTCGCGCCCGCACTGCGGGACGCCTCCCTCCCTGGCGTCGGCGAACCCGATCGTCCTGTACAACGATGCGACCAGCACCTCGGGGCTGGCATATTCGGGTGCGGGGCTTATCGACAGTGACGAATCCTTGTACAAGCGGTGCGAGTTCTGCCAGGGCGACCGTCGGAAGTCTTCAAGGCTCATCCGTGTTGTTCCTTTCCATTACGACAAAGCCATCCCAGGCCTGGCCGACGGTGGTACCGTCGCCACCCAGCCTGATCTGCGAGTCCTCCAAGGCCTCCCGGTCGCGCACGATGGGGCCGGCCAGCTTCGCGCGGGTCGTGTCGAGCAGCGCGACTACCGTCCTCGGTAGCGACGCCATCGATAGTCCGCGCTCCAGCTCCTCGACCGCCTTGTACAGGTCGTAGGTCAGCGCGATCGGCTGGGCCGAGCGACCCTGCCCGACCCTGAGGAAGCGGATCGGCGGGGGAGGCCGTCCCTCGGTGGCCGCCGGGATGGGGGCGACCGGCTGCGGCTGCACGACGAGGACGGCTTGTCTCTGCGGCGGGGGAAGCGGCTGGCCGAACGTCGTGGTGAGCGAGACCTCGAAGCCGTTCTTGCTGTTCAGGAGTCGCTTCACCTGCTGGGCGACCTCGTGGATGCGCCTGCCGTGGCCCTCCTCCACGACGAGCTGGAACGAACGCAAGGTCGTCGCGTCGGCGACCACCGCCGAGCGCGTGCAGATGCTGCGCCGTACGAGCCTGCACGCGAAGTCGCGCAACATCCGCTGGACGCGTCCGGCGGCGGCAGGCCTCTTGCGGCGGACTGCCGGCGCGGACAGCAGCTTGTCGGCTGCCGCCAGCCTCGCGAGCAGCTCGAGCTCGCTACTGGACAGCACCTGTCGCTTGCGCATAAACTCGACCCCGTCCGCCAGCGCCCTGCTGAACCTTGAGTCGATCTCCCAGAGGAATGCCTTGGCGCGCCCGCTGACTGCTACCTCGCCGTCAGGGCTCGCAAGAGCAGGGTCCATGGACGTGGCCAGCCCGGCGAGCGATGCCATGATGGTCGCGGGAAGGTAGGGCTTCTTGCGGTCTTGCAGGAAATACAATAGGCCCCGCAGGGTGTGCACCGCGGCCTCGTCATGCTCGCCGACGGCGAGGTCCTTCAGGTCCTGGGCCAGCGAGGCGGCGGCATGGTGGTCCCATTGGTGGAACATGGCATGCTGGTAGCCTGAGGTCGCCAGATAGTAGAGGGCGGTGAGCTGTTCGCGCCTAGGGCGAGCCGCCGACCTGCCCTCGTCGAGGCGGACCAATGCGGCCGCCCACTCGCACGGGCTGCCGCGGCCGCCTGCCAGGCCCTGGCCCTGGCCTGCGAGCAGGTAGGACACGAGGGAGAAGAGGTCCCGGAAGCTCCAGCGCTTGCCACTCCCCAGCTCGTGCCACCGTAGGATTTGCAACAACGCACTACGCTCGTCGTCCCGGTCGAGCAGCGCCCGGCCGTGGCAGAACGGGCAGGCCGCACCAGCCGCGCAGGTGCCATGCACAGGCCATTCGGTCTGGCTTGTCGCGTGGCGCAGCAGCGTTTCGGCAGGCGATGGCTCGCCATCCGAAGGTGCCACGAGGAGCGATTCCGCATCCATTGGCCAGATTGCGACCTCGTCGTGGCCTTGCAGGGGCCAGCAGGAGGACGCGTCGGCCGATAGGCTGACTGCACGGGTTATGTCTTCCAGCAGCCCCTGGGCGGGGCTTGGCTCCCCTTCGAGGGCAAGCACCAAGGCATCGTCGAGGACCCCGCGGTTGACGCAGCAAAGGTAGAGCGACGTGGAGCCAGGCGCAAGGACGCTCTCTAGCTCCCGGAGCAGGAGCTGGGGGGCGGTCCCGCTGTCCTCGCCGGCCGTAACCGTCGCATCCTGTACGATGCCGAGCGCCAGCGACCGGCGAGCGCCAGGCAGGTCGCCAAGCGACACTTGCACAATCCTGGGCACGCGCTGCCCGCCAGCTGGGTGGAACTCGCGGGCGAGTCGTGCCACGAGGCCGCCCGACGCGCCGAGCTGCTCGTCGAGGTACTTGGTCACGTGCTCGATGGCCTCGGTCTTCCCGTTCCCTGGCCCGCCGACAAGGAGGAGGATGCGAGGCGTGCTGGCAGTGCCGTCGCCTACCGCGGTGGCCCAATCCTCCAGCTTGCCGATGAGCCTGGTACGGAGCAATTCACGTCCAGGGCGTCCGCTCCGGTCGTCGAATAGCCTTTTTACTCCGCCTGAGTGGTTTCCCGCCCACTCGACCAGCCCCGCTGGAAACCTGGTACTGCCTGCTTGTGCCTGTGTCACGAACCAGCTCCCGTCATGCTGTCCATCAAAATTTCTGTCATTCGAGCGAGAAGCCCAGCGGAGGCCGGATCGTCCCGTCGATCCTTCCCTCGAGTGCTGCGACGATCGCGCGGCCTATCATCATCGCAAGGTGCGGGGGTACCGCATTGCCTATCTGGGTATGGCGCGGGCATTCCTTGGTACGCATATCGCCACCAGTCGTGAGCAACCGCAATCGAGTCTGCCACGGAAGGTAAAGCACCTACCGGGCTCGGCGACCAAGCTGCCGAGAATCTCTAAACCTTTACTTCGTGGCGTGATGCCACCGCTAGTGGTGTTATGCAGCATCCAGGAAACCGCGGTCGCGCGTTCCCTCGATACCCTCGCGGTATTGTTCCAGAAGGCCTTGGATGATTTGGCCAAGCACATGCCCAAGGAGCGGAGGTACGGCATTGCCGACCTGGGTGTATTGCGGTACCTCGTACTTGCGCTTCTCGCCGCCCGTTGTCTCCTTGGACCGGAACACGAAGTTGTCCGGAAAAGACTGGATCCTTGCCATCTCGCGCACCGTGAGTGTACGAAGTCCGTCGCTTGATTCGCCATAGTGGCAGACGTCATCCGGGATCGACAATGCTGCAGGCGCCGGATCGCCGGGAACCAGTGCCTGCTGTGATGACTTCCTTGTCTGCAGGCCTTTGAGATAGCTCTGGAAGCATCGCTTGCTCTCGAACTGGTGGAAACCATACTCGGTGTAGTAATGGTTGCCACGCATTTGTTCCCAAGCCTTTTCGTCGAGCTCGTCGTCGTCGCCCCTGAGCAACCTAAGCACCGCGGCAGTAATAGGCGATTTTTTTCCAAACCCGCTTAGGACCTGGTAGACGCTGAAACGGGCCTTGACCTGAACGCCATGATTGCGCAGGGAGTGGTTCTCTGGCCCGCCAGTGGCGGCTGCGGCTGCCCCATGGTGCCTTACATGGGGGGCGAGCAGCTGGTTAATGCCCAGCACATATCCGGACTGCCCGATGTCTTGCCTCAGGAGGTCATCGATTGCATCCTTTGCAGTAGGCGGGCTGGCCGGCGTCGACAGGCGCGCAAGGAAGGTTCCATCGAAGCATTCCCGCTGCTTGGCAGCATCGTACAAGGGCAGGTCGTTCCTGCCGACAGGCTTGCCTTCCCTTGCCTTCTCGAAGAAATCGACCGAGGATAGCAAGAGCTTGCAATCTGGAACGGGCATCTTCCCGACAAGGATGTCGAAGACGTCCCGCCTGAACGCTAGCATGATGAACCGGGTGCGGTTTTGTGCAACGCCTGCGAACTTTGCATTTACATGTAGGCAAAGCGGCACGTAGCCATCGCATGCCTCGCCTGCATCGTTGCCATCCTCAACACCGATGCGTGCGAATGCCTTGGCTACCTCGACCCACGCGAACACCTCGCTGCCGTCCACCTTGAATGGCCTGAGGATGCCGGTCACGTTCTCGAGCAGCGCGAACTTCGGGCGCGCGAGTCGCACGAACTTGGCAAACTCCATGGGAAGGTCGTTGCGCGAATTGGTGTACTCGCGCATCCCAGCCATGCTAAAGCTCTGGCATGGGGGGCCGCCGGAGACAAGGTCGACGTTCCCGTGGCCAAACCCACCCCGTAGCCGCTCGAGCGCCCGCTGGTTGCGTTGCTGGTTCAGCCAGGCGTTGAGCTGGCGCACGTTGCCAACGACTAGCGCGCCCTCGAGACCGGTCCCGTCATCGCTGAGATCGCAATACTTCGTTCCAAGCTCCGGGTAGTCATGGGGGTTTTCCCTTAGCCTCCTCGCTAGGTCACCAGTTCCGAACTTGCTGCTGAGCCACTGCGTCGCCAGGTGACCATGCGGCGGCGACCCAGCCTTGGCTATGTGCTTAAGGTCCTCGCCAAGGAGGTTATAGGCAAATGTCTCTGCCGCCATTGGGGACAGTTCGTTGGCAAGCAGCATCTGACCACCGGCTGCCCGGAGGCCAAGGGAAAGGCCCCCACATCCTGCAAATAATTCTATGTATCTCATGTGTCTAGGTACTGTCCCTGCGCCAGCAGCAGCCGAGCATGCATTTTACCAAGGAGAATCACCTACAAGGTAGATTTTCCCCCGAGCATATTATATCGTCTAGAGCGATAACAAACAGGGAAGGGCAGTGGCTGGCGTCATGCACTTGCACCGACGGCAGGGCTTGGGCAAGCGTGTTCCGCGGCACGAGGTTCTCAATAGGACGAGTCGCGCCACGAACATGCCAGGCCGCCTGACTGCCTTGTCCGTACTGGCCAGGAATGCCAGTCGTGGCGCAGAAGCGTGCAGGAAATGGCGAGCCCAAAACTTGGAGATAACATGCATCCGTTCCAGATAGGTCAGGAGTACCCGCGTCCCGAACTCCTCTCGTTCGTTGGCAGCAAGCAGGCGTGCTCTGGGGACCAGCGACGCCCGGCTGTGTCATCGTGACCTCGGGTGGCCGCCATGGCGCGAAGGTCGGCTATTCCGACGAGCCCTTGCCCGATGGTTCTTGGTGGTACTTCGGACAAGGGCGCACGGGCGACCACTCGCCCGGGAACCCCGCGAACCGCAGGCTTGCAGACGGACTGCAAACGGTCCTGCTGTTCACGACCCGCGAGCCTACCGCTGCCGAGGTGCGGGAGCGAGGCAACTACCAGAAGCTGTTCCGCTTCCAGGGAATGTTCAATGCGTGCGGCCACGAACCCGTCGTCCCCAAGGAAGGAACGCGGAAGGGGGACAGGTTGCTAAAGTTCCTGCTCGTGCCGGTCACTGGTGCAATGCCCACGAGTGCACCGGGTGCCGCCGGCCCATCGACCTTGGCAGCATTGCGCGAGCAACTTGCAACGACCTCGCGACGTGGCCCTGCTGGGAGCCGGCCGACCATTTCCCAGTACAGGCTGCGTAGCAGTCTGGTGAAGCGATACGCGCTAGTGCGCGCCGGCGGCAAGTGCGAGGGCTGTGGCAGCCAGGCGCCTTTCGTCGACGATTCGGGCAATGGCTTCCTCGAGGTCCACCACATCAACCGGCTAGCCGACGAGGGTGACGATGCGCCGGAAAACGTGGCCGCCGTATGCCCGAATTGCCATCGACGGGCCCATTACTCGGAAGACCGCCTCGCGTTCCAGGCGCGATTGGCCGCGGCGGTATCATCCATCGAGAAGTCGCTGGCCACCCGGCGAGCTGCCTAGGCCGTCGCTGGGTAGTGGGCGGTCGGAATAGGCCGGCACCCCGGCTTGTTCCCTGCAGGTACGCCACTCGGACTAGCGAGCAGCCTCCCTCCGGGCGAGCCGGTCCTCGTACCACCCCGTTGCTTGCTCCGTCGCGCACAGGATCGCCAGGCGGGCCGTCGGACGGGTGCAGGCGACATACAAGTCCTGCATCTGGAAGTTGCCCGTCTCGTCCGAGGGAGGCGTCGCGTCCACGAGGATGACCGCTGCTGCCTCGATGCCCTTGAAGCTACGGATCGTCGAGAAGCAAACTTGTCCAGGCGAGCCCATGCTCGAGAGGTCCTCGGTCAATGCTATCCCGTGTGCCTTCGGGAAGTCCGCCATGCACGAGTTCTTCAGCAAATATGGCGATAGGATGACCACGCCCCGGTCGGTGCTCCACGTACGCGCGAGCTCCCAGGCCTTGCGCGCCATCTCCCCGGCGCCAGGGCACGACGCGATCACGGGAGCCTCTCCTTCTGGCATGCCTGGCATCGACCCCACGTCGTCGCGGCCGACGAAGGAATTGGTTGCCGTGTTGACCCTGACGGTGTTGCGACAGTTGTGGTACAGCTTGAAGACGACGTCGGCGCCGAAGGCATCGCCTCCACCGACCCTGAATAGGTCCTGGCGCCTGTCCGTGAATATCAACCAGGAGCCGTCGCTAGGGCGGAGTAGTTCGTGCAATGCATAGAGCCGCATGTCGTTGAAGTCCTGTCCTTCATCCACGATGATCGCGTCGTATTTCTCGTCCAGGTTGCACGATAGGGCATGTGCGAACGCGAGGTCGGGCAGGGTCTCCTTGAAGAAGTGGTCCGGATCGCCAACGACAGCGGGTTGCTGGCACAGGGCCATGAACAGCTTGTCGACGCTGGCGATGTGGTCCGCGACGTCGGGGTTCCGCCTGCGCAGTGCCTCCGCGAGCTTCTTGTTGAAGCACACGTACAGGGCTTTCCTGCCTGCCTCGACCAGCGCCTGCAGGCGCCAGATCGCAAGTAGCGTCTTGCCGGACCCGGCCGGACCCGTCACCGCCACGCCTGGGAACTCGAAGATGCCCCGGAGTGCCGCGAACTGCTGCCTTGTCAGGTTCTCGACGAGCTCCAGGTCTTGCCGGACGTCGGATGGGGTATCTGCTCGTTCGATCGCGAACGGCTGGCTAGTCAGGATTCTCGCGATCCGGTCCATGGCATCCTTGTCGAACCGCTCGGATCGTCCATCCGAACCGCGCTGGACGAGTGCATTGCGAATGCGCGCCTCCAGCTCGTGGAGATTGCGGCTGGTAACCATCGTCGACGAATCGAACATGGCCGGGACCGAGCTGGCGGTCCCGTTGGGATACGCAACCAGCCAGGCGTAGTGCCCGGGGAACCGGGCCCAGGGGCCTTTTTGCTCGACGATCCTCGCCAGCTTGTACATGTTCCTAGTCGCCTGCTCCGGGGGCGACGGCGAGACCAGTACCGGCGCGCCGTCCTGGCCCCGCCGGTACCACGTCCCGTCCGTGTCGATCCAGACCTCGCGGGAGCCCTTTACCTCGACGATGACCATCCCATGGCCTGGCACCAGCACCACGAAGTCCGATTGGCCATCCGAGACGATCCCCGACTCCTCCTTGTACGCCCAGGTGACGTTCGGCAGTACCGTCCATGTCGATGGAAGTTGCTTGTGCAGCTCGCGCAGCAGCCTGCGCTCCGATGGATCCGCCGGGAGCGGCCCAAGGACGCGCGCCATCACCTGCCCCCGTCGTCGACGATGCGGGACCTTGCGATGACCTCGAGCCCGGCGACCTCTGCCTCCGCGATCCTGCCCCGTCCATGGACGACCACCATTGGTGCCGCTGCGCCAGGGGCGCGGCGGACGACGACCTGGTGCAATCTTCCATCCCCGGATCTGGCCAGCCACTCCCCGGAACCGGCAACACCGACCGGCATCGCGCCGACGCGCTCGTATTTCCTGCCCGCGTGGTCGAAGTTAGTGCCTGGCGCGGCAGGGACCGGTCCGGCCGGACTGGCAGGGCTCGCGACAGGCCCTGCGCCCGACGCCTCGATCGTGCGGAACTGGTCGAGGTTGGCGCGAACCCACGCCATCCGGCGCGACAGGTTGAAGGAATCGATCAGGCGGATCCACCCTATCCCGTTTGCGACGGCCCACTGCCTGCAGTCGGCCAGCAGGTTCTTCACGCCTTCCTGCTCGTCCCACAGCGGATGGACGACGAGCGACGCGATGCCATTGCCATCGGGCTCCAGCCAGCCGGGCAGGGGAGCCCCGGGCGGAAGCGACGAGCTGGCCGTCGGGAATGCTTCTTTGTACCGCCGGGCCACGTCTTCCGCGAGGTCGCGCCACGCGGGCATGGGGACGGGGTTCCCGTCGCGCCCGGCGATTGCGTGGTCCAGGCCCGGGCGGTAGGCCGTGTTGTACATGGTCGCAAGCATCTCGATGCCAAGTTGCCAGTCTAGGAGGCCGTGCAGCGGACGATTGCGGTAGCCGCGCAGAAGCGTCTCCGGTCCCCGCCATGGCTCGGTGGTGCACCGCTCCCACGCCATGCGCAGGCTCCTTCCCATCCTCGACGCTGGCCCCTGGCCGAGGACGCACCCCTCAAGCAGGTCTTCCCAGTTGTCGTGTGCCCACTCGACCAGTCCTGCGCCGTTGGGATGGGCATCGGCCAGGTAGAGCTCGGCACCGAAGTCGAGGCCGCTTGCGAACCGATGCACGGAGGCGATCTCGATGTCGAGCGAATCGATGTCGAGTTCGAGCGCGATGCCCCGCTGCAGGATTGTCGCCGCGGAGTACCACGCCGCGCGGCGCCGGGCGAGCACGCGGCTGTCGTCGAAGAAGCCGATCCCGGAGCCGTCCGTCATCCTTATCCCAAGCACGTCGGTAGTCTTGGGGGCAGTAATAGCCAGGCGTCGCTCAGGCGTTTCGGTATCGTCGTACCAGGTCCGGCCGGACAGCCCGAACCCCGTTCCCTTGGACGATATCCACTCCTTGCTCGAGAACCCGAACAACTTGTTCTTGTTGGTATTCGTCCGGAAGACCTGAGCTTGCCTGCCAAGGGCAATCCTCGTGTTCATCTTGCCACGGTAGTTGGTGTCGCCCCCGAGCTCCGGCGACATGACCGCGGGGAACCCAGGGCGCTCCCTAGGGGTGTCCCAGCGCCTGGCGCCCTTGCTAGTGTCGAGGTCGGTAACGAACGCGCGTGGTGCCACCGCCATGAATGGCCACGCGTTCGCAAAGCCGCAGCATGGGCACGCGACCGAGGCCGGGTTCTTGAGGAAGTCGGCCTTCCACCATGGGGCATCCTCGACCGGTTCCAGGGTAGCGGGCTGCGCGACCTGTACCTGTAGTTGCCGGCACTCGGGGCAGAAGAGCTGCGCATAGGCCGCCCCGACTGCCGGGCCTGTTGGCTCCCACCGGGTTGCCATCCGGTTGAACTGCGGTTCGCCGCAGATCCCCTTGGGCAGGATCTGGCGCTTGTCCCAGGTGCGGACCGACCCAGGCACGAACTCGGACACGGCCTGGTCGAACGGCCGGTCCAGGGACCGGGGCTCTTCCTTGTCCGGGAACGAGAAATACAGGTTGCGTACCGTGGTCGGCATCCCGTACATCGGCAGGATGCCAGCCTCGGCAAGGCGGAAGGCAAGCGTTGGCTCGACGAAGACGGGGCTCGATATCGCCTCCTCGATGCGCCCCGGAAGCGAATTCGCGGACGCCACGAGCGCGGCCGGGTCGATCCTGGTCCCGGCGGCGATTGCGCGTGCGACCTCCTCGACCTCGTGCTGCCTGGCCGACAGCCACTGCCGTATCCGTGCCAGGCGCGCCGGTGCGTCGGCCACCATCCCGAACTCGCCATGCACGTCGGGCTTGCCTGCGGTATCCGCCCAGCTAGTGCCCGCTTCGCGGAATGCCCTGCGCAGGACTTCCTTCGCCAGCAACCGTTCCGCGAGGATCCTTTGCTCGTCGCCCACTGCGACGCTGGGCTGGGGAGGAACCCCGCCCGTCATCTCCCCGGGATGCTCGAAGTGGATCCGGTCGTGGGACTGGCCGCGGCAGAACGTCAGCGCCGCCGAGAATGGCTGCCCCTTGCGGCCCGCGCGGCCGGCACGCTGCTGGTAGTTGAACCGTTCCGGCGGCATGTTTGCCTGCAGGATGGACTGGAGGGAACCGATGTCGACGCCCACCTCCATCGTCGTGGTGACCGACAGCAGGTCGATCGCGTCCACGTTCCGGTATGCCTTCCGACGGCCAATGTCGTGGATCATGTCGTCGTCGAAGAAGATATCCCGGAAATGCCGCTGGCGCTGTGCCTGGTCGATGGTCTGGCCAGTGAGTTCCTCGGCGTGGATCCTGAACGTCGCACGCGGGTCGCCCGCTTCCCTCGCATAGTAGTGCGCCTGCGTGATTTCGCCGGCCCGCCTGGACGGCACGGGATCCTTGGGCAACGTCTTGCAGCAGCGGGTACAAACCCCCGCCGACGCGTGCCAGTGGAGCTGGTTGCAGTCCGCGCAGGTCCACGGGTGCGCGTCCTTGTCCACGACGCGGACCCAGAGATGTTCCATCTTGACCAGACCCCATTGCCCGCCTGACTGGTGCCCCGCCGCCTTCAAGGCGTCGCGCACCCTGCAGCGCAGGAACTCGTGGTCCACGGCGTGCGCCGCGGCCACGGCCTTGAGGTAGCGGTGGACTCGTTTCTTCGCGATGCTCTTGGACGAGTCGTTAGGGTGGTCGTCGGGCCAGCCATCGACCTCGTGCGCTCCCTGCGATGGATCGGTGCGGCGCTCCTCGGCGAGGATGCGCACGATGGAATCGCACGCCTCGCGGAATGTGTTCCCCATCCCGGGCATGGCAGCGCTGCCGGCGCCGGGCTCGACGCAAAGGTAGCCCAGTCCCTGGGCCTCGAGGTCGTAGAGCAGGCGGCCGGACAGGGCGCGCCAGGCAGCCTTGCGCAGGGCCATGCCCAGCGCGCCGACGTCCTCCAGGTTTGCCTCCGAGTCATCGGAGATCCGCGGCTCGACAACGCCATTGCCGCGTTCCAGCACGGACGTCCAGTCGCGGCGGTCCGCCCCCGTCCGTAGCGTGCGCTGTTCCACGGAGGGGCCACCCGGGTTCACTCCCGCGCCGACGAGGTCCCGCCACAGCGGAGTGAGCCCCCCTCCAGCCCGCGGATTGGGGATCCGCACGATGTCGTCGACCCTCACGAAACCCGGACGGTGCCCGCGGACCTTCGCGATCCCTTGCTGGACGTCTTGCGACGCCAACTCGGGGTCCTCGATGGCCGATCTGGCATCGGAATGGAAGCGCCTCACATCCTCGTAGGACTGGGCGTCCAGATAGCCCTTCGACTCGAGGAGGAGCTTCCTGGCGCCAGTGCTGTCGCCAGCCTCGAGCGCGGAGAAGATGCGTTGCTTGATGGTCCCAGCGTCGCGCTCCGCGCCATTCCGCAATTCCCTTTGCAGGAATACCCGGAGGAGGTGGCTCCACTGCTGGTCTTCCACGCCGACTGCCAGGCTCGCCGCAGCCTCGCGGCTGTCCGAGAAAGCGACGAGGCGTCGCGATTTTCCCTCGGGCAGGACTCCCATGAGATGCTTCGCAAGCAAGTGGGACATCACGCCAAGGCCGGTCACGAAGGAACGAATCGGCGAGCTCCGTCCCATCCGGTCGGAATAGTCGATCAGGCAGGCGGGGCACTTCTGGGGCATCGCCGGGAAGGCGTGCGTGTACGTGCCGTCCTTTAGTGCGAACCACAGGCACTCCTCCTCGTCCTCGGATTTTGCACGCCGGATGCTGACGATGCCCGTGCGGCGATTGATGGCAGCCCTCTTCCATTCGGCCCCGCGCCGCGCCGCCGCCTTGCCATTATCGTCGCGCTCCTCGCTGCCTTGCTGCCAGCCGTATTCGCCCGGATTCGCGATGTTCCAGTCGCGAGGTACTAGCCAGACGACGCCCAGCTCCTCGTAGCGCTTGGAGTCGGTGCGCGTCCCCGTGCTCGACTCGGGAAGGCCGTCGATCTGGGTCGGGAGCGCCGTCAACTCGACGGACGGTGGCCCCGCGGGCCTGCCCGGCATCCCCGCAGGCTCTCCCAGCTGGGCCATGTCCAGGACAATCTTGTTTCCGCTCAGCAGTTGGGTCCCGCAGCACTCGCAATAGAGGACCTCGAGGAGTCGATCGCCCTTGGCGGAAAGCGCGGGTTCTGGATACAGGGGGCCAACCCGGCGCCTGCTGTCCGACGAGTCGAGCGCCGGTGTTGCCCAGAGGCCATCGACGTTCTTGGCCATCCAATGGAAGCGAAGCCGCGGTAGTGCAATATTGCTCGACCGGATCGAACCCATCGCGTAGAACAGGCCACGGGTCGCGAGGTGCGCATCGGCCGGCGACTGCAGCCGGGGGAACCAGCGGTTGGCAAGGTCGGACAGGGCAGTCGCCCGCGGCCGTTCGCTGCCGAACCCGGCCACGATGGTGCGGCCGGCCTGGGGGCGGGATTCCAGCAAGTCGGTGACCGCAGCAGGGCTGGGCTCGCCGTCCGCATGCGCCAGCCGCCTACCGAGGTCGAGGCAGGCGTCCGCGAGCTCGTCGTCCATGGCGGGCGATGCCTCGGTCCCTTGGTGCAGCAGCGCGCCGGGCTCGACATGGAAGCGTTGCGCTGCCTCGGATGGCGCAAGGCCGAAGAACCCCCCGAGGAATTGGTAGGTGCTCTCTTCTTTCGCGTCGAGCGAGGCGCTCGAGGCAAGTATCTGGAGCTGTGGACTGCCAGGCTCCAGGCCTAGCCGGTTCAGCAGCAGGCGGACGAGGTAGCCGACCTCCGTGCCCGACGCACCGCGGTAGAGGTGGAGCTCGTCGATGACGAGCTGGAAGACGCGCGACGAGTCGCCCTTGAGCCACTCCCGCGTGATGTCGAGCATCTGGGAATCCGCGCGGTCCGGTCCGATACTCGGATGGGCATGGCGCATAAGCATGATCGAGAGCATGCTGACGTTCGTGATCAACAGGTCGGGCGGCGCGACCTGCATCTCCCAGCGATGGACGAGCTCCCCGGCCGCGGGCTCGACGCGCTGGATGAAGCTGGCCTGCTCGAGGGCCTCGTCGAGTTCCTTGCTGGCCTTGCTGGCGCCTTCCTCGTCGCCCGAGAGCCCGGCCGCCTTGGCGTCCTTGCGAAGGGACTTGATTCGTTCGTTCATCCTCGTCGATTCGCCGATGCCGTCGGCCAGCGCTCGCCTAAGCCGGCTGCGGGCGTCCGTGTTAGGCGAACCATCCGGCTTGAATGGATGGCCAGAGACAGGCGTCGACCCGTTGTACCGGCCGAAGCGAATGCGGTTCCCGCCCAGCACGCTGTCCTGCGCTTGGTGCGCCTCGTCCGTGTCCAGCGCGGTGCGCAGCCGGGATAGCTGGTCCTCGACGAGCGCGTTCATTGGGTAGAGGATGAGGGCGCGGATGGCAGCTGGGCGCGTCTCGCCGCGCACCTTGCGATGCGTCTCGTCCCATGCCGGTGGACTGTCCTTCGTCCAGGTGGCTGCAGTAGGGCTTGCCTTGGCCCAGCTCGTGGTAGGTGCAAATGCCTCCCTGGCCAGGTTGGCCAGCACCGGCAGCAGGAATGACTCGGTCTTACCCGAACCCGTGCCGGTGACGACGACGCAGTGCTTCCGCTCGAGGGCTTGCTGCAACATGCGCTGCTGGTGCAGGTAGAGCGGATGCCCGCCCTTGAAGAGGCCGGCCGCTACGATCGACTTGAAGGCATCGATGGCTTTCGGCGCCATGCCAGGCAGGTCGGTGCCGCCAAGCGCAGCCAGGGCCTTGCCTGGCTCGTAGGACGGTATCGGCTCCACGAAGGGTTCCTGGAACAGGACCGCGTCCTTGTCAAGGAGTGCCTTGCGGTCGCGCTCGAAACTAGGGGAGTTGGTCCCGAAGGCTGACGTGATGTACCGCTTGATGCTGGCCTGGATGTGCTCGAATGAATCTATTGGATCTTTCACGCTTTGCTCGCTAGTGCGTGCATCCTCGCCGACCAGGCCGGCGAGGATGCACTGGGTATGGGTATGGATCAGTTGCCGACGACGGCCCCGAGCTTCCCGGCCACGATGGCCGCGACTCCGGCAGGGACGGACCTGTAGGCGAGCCACCGGCCGGTGGCCATGTCGTCGTAGACCCGGCTCGTGACGACCAGGCACTTGCCGTCGGACCGCCGGGCGACGACCAGCTCGCCGCCCACGTAGCGGCCGTCGGCCTCGACCACGTCGGGGCCTTGCCCGCTGCACAGCACCAATGCGCGCTCGAGGACCACGGGCAGGCTGATCCGTGCAGGGAGGTAGACGGTCCGGTCCTTGGCAGAGTAGGGGATTGGCCAGGGACAGGCGTCGTCGATGGACAATGCCTCCTTGAGGAAGCTGCCGAAGGCACGCAGGGCGATCCATACGCCCCAGCGCGAGTCGCGTACGAAGCTGTAGCGAATGCCAGCATCCCTTCGTGTAGCCAGCACGTACACGCGTGCACCAATGATGTCGCGGTCGTCCATGCGGAAAAGGTCGCAACCAGACTGCGGGGCGAGTGTGCCCGTGTCCTTAAAGCACCCGCTCCCGGCATGTAGCCGTTGGGGGTGATGCTCCAGGGCTCCGATGCTCTCGACCGCGCCGGCCTCGACCTGCGATCGTACGTCCTCGCAAGTGGCTGCCCACGACGCAACCTGCGCCGACTGGACGGGCAGGACAGCGATGCCGGCGGCATGGGCAGCGCGGGCGACGGAAGCCTCGTCGCTGGCCAATATCCTCCATGCTGGCAGCAAGCCAGCAGCCGGCGGAATGTAGTGGATGGCACCTTGCCCGAATTGGTCGAACAGGGAGCGCCAATGTTGCTGCTTCGGTGTGCCGAGGATTGCGTACGCCATCCGCCCACTAGCATCCATTGGTAGCCGGTATAGTGCTGGCCAGACGGCGTGGATGCGCACAAGGTGCCCCTTCGTGCTGGTCTCGATCTCCACGTGCCCGCGGCAGCGCAGGTCCAGCAAGACTAGGTCTGGCCGGACCGCCTGGCCGCCACTCGCAAGGAGTCGCCCGAGCTGCTCCTTCGCCGTGCCATATGCCATCGACCCGGCCTGTGCCAGGCTGTCCAGGAAGAGGGCTGCCGGATGGAAGGCTTGCTTGGCGACGAGCAGCGCGTGGACCTGCGGGCCTAGCACATCCATGGAGACGGAAACGGGCTCCGGACTTGCAAGAGCGGGTTGGAACAGGCTCTCCGCAAGGGTGCCCCGCAAGCCAGCCACGCTGGCCTGGGGGCGACCTTGCTGATCGAGGCTGAAGTCCTTGCCCAGGGTGACCTGCTCGCCACCATCCGGCGCGATCCTAAGGGTTACGCTGGCGAGGGCTCGGTTGCCGATGACAGCGGTTACCTGGAATGACTTCTGCGCCGTGTCCCGAAGCGACAGCCTGAACCGTCGTACCCCCGGCTCCCTTCCGGCAACGGACGAATGGACCTCTTGTGCAACGAGCGCCGGGCCAGTGTCCAATTTCGTCCCGGGAGGGGCGTCGAGCTCGATGGCCGGAAGGTCGTAGGACAGGTATTGTCGCTTGCTCGCCCGGCTTATTGACCGGCCGCCGACAATCGCGAGCACGCGGTTTATCCCGTTTGCAGCGATGGTGCCTGGCAGCGCGTCGACCTGCGCCTCGGTGAGCTTGCTGCAGTCAGTCAGGCATGCAAGCATCCAAGCAGCGGGAAGGCCGGAGGCCTCGACCAACTGGTGCGGGACGTGGGTGCGCTCGAGCCACGCCTCGAGCCGGGCCGCCGCCCGTTCGGTAGCAAGGAGGTACGCGCAGCCGTGTCGGGGCAGGGGTCGTTCCTGCAGTTCGTCCCGCTGGCTGGCGTAGTCCGTGCCCCATGCAAGGACGCGCAGCTCGGCCCTAGGGAGGACGTACCTTCCTAGCTTGACGGGCTCGGTTCCGTCCTCCTCGAGCCGGGCATCGAAGTGCACTTCCTGCGTTGCCGACTCCTCGAGGACGGTAGCGGCCGCTGATATGCCAGCGGCACCGGCGTCGGGAACGGTGCTGCACCGGTCGGTGCCCCAGATGTGGGCCCTCCATCTAGCACCGTGGCTCTCGAGGACAACCTCGCTTCCTTCGCGGATGGGTGGCACCCGCCAGTGGACTTGTCAGCGCTGGCCTGCGTCGTCCCAGTCAAGTGCAAGCTCGACCTGTCCAGAGGCAACATCCCCGTGCTCGTCGCTTTCCTTGGCGCGGTTGCAAGCCTGCGGAGTACTTCCGTCCCACTCCTCGAACAGCGAGCGCAAGCTGTCCTCGATGGGCGCCCGCAGCTCAGGGTACCCAAGCGCGTCGCGGAAGCCGGCCGAGAGGAGCTCGCCTGCGTAGGAGATGACTTCGCCTGTTACCGTGCCGGGCCATGCTTGCCCGGGCCGCAGTCCCGCCATCGCAAACACACGCCCGCTTGCCTCACAGTCCTGCCTTGACATGATGCATTGCGATCGCGGGAGGCCGATGTGGGCGTGAGCGCCCAGCCTGCGGAGCACGAACCGGCCGAATCGTCCGCCCGTGGACTTCGTCCAGTCAGCCAGGTCCTCCCATGCAAGCTCGAGCTGTGCGAGCTCGTTGCTATGCCAACTAGGCGGGAGCTGCAGGGCCTCGCGCAGGTGTGCATAGTACCCAGCCTTGGACGAGTCTGCAGAGGAGCGCACTAGTGCTGCGAGGTATGGCAAGTAAGTCGGCGCCTTGCATCCTTGGTATGGATGGCTTAGCACGCCAGGGTCGACGTAGCCTACCGGCCTTTTGGCCGGGTAGAGTCTTTGTCGCATGAGCCCATCGACGCGAGGGACGAGATCAGCGGTTCCCCCCTTCTCAAATCTAGAATTCTTGATGAAGCTAGGCCATCCTGGTCCCGTGCGAACCGCCTTTATGAAGCCTTCGTCGCCGCCGAGTTCGGGGCCGATGAGGTCTAGCTCGTCGGCATCGACCTGTAGCCAGACCTCATCTCCTTGCGAGGCACTCGAGAAGAAAGTCTCGAGCAGCTTGGCATTCCACTGGCTGAAAAGATCCTTCTGTACTGCAGCTGCAAGAACATCCAATGGGGGCATCGCTCGCTCACTCTTGCGTCCGCCCAGGTACGACGAACTACTTAACTAAAAATATCACTCGTACATAAAAATTTACCTACTGAAATTTAGAACGTCAACATGTTTTTGAACGCTTGACAATAAGTCGCTAGCTTGCAACGAATAATAGGGTCCGGTAATTGTGTAACGGGTCGCAGCTCTGGGTGACGGCATTGAACATGCTGCACCGTTCGGGCCGTTGTTTCTGGATTAATGGTCTTGGCAGTACTGCTATGTGTGATCATTGGCCCGGACCCGAAGTCTCGGCGACGTCGATCAGATCACGCCAGGGTGATGAACGTAACCTCTTTACTTCGAGAGGTTTGTCTTGGGGCCGAAACAGCTCGTTGGAGCAAACGTACACTGTACAATATTGCCAAGAATTATCTGAAGCTGTACAACCATCACATGCCGCAACGTGCCATCTGCACTAAAGCCAAGCTTGCAGATTATCAGGTCGTTTGCCTAGGTTTGAAGCCACCGCTTAATGGATGGTGACGACTCTCTTGGCCCCTGCGGGGAAGGATCAGTTTGCGTCGGTGTTGGGGCTGTGGTGTAGTTAACCTGATGAACGCTCGTGGCATCGACGGGTTTGATCGCAGCAAGTCGGCGGATAGCGCCTACTGTCGTTTCTTCTCGCCCGTTCCTGTACCTCAGCCACGTCGAGATGGCATTGATCTGTTGCTCGACGTCGCCCGCCGGATGACCGGTTTCTGCGATATATCGTTCAAGAGCCAGACGGACCAGCTTGCCCCGCTCGCGCACCGGCGTCATTGCCAGCAGAGTGTGAACGTCCGGCGCCTCCTGAAAAGTGAGGCTGACCCGGACGGTGATCTCTGTACCGATTTTCATCGGCTTTTCCATTTGTGCTGACATGGAGGGGCCGGTATCAAGACTGCAGCAGCGACAGCAAGCCAAGGCGGCAGAAACCTTCTGCGACCATCATTCGCGGCTCGTCGCTAGAGATAGCGTTGGGGTACCGCTGCTTGAGTCCCTGGAGAAGGAGTTCGGCGCCGCCACCGCCAACGATAATTCCGTCCAGAACTGCAGCCTTCTGGCCAAACACCCGATTAGCTTCATCCATCACCACTGCTTCAAAGCCCGCTTTCGCTTGCTGTAGCAGATGCGACACATCGACCCGTTCCCCGAAATGCTTGATGCCGCCGGTGCGCACGGCACCCTCTACCACGTCTAGGGAGGTCGGCAGCTTGGCCTGTGCCAGAGCGCTGGACATGCCGTCGTACACCAGATGCATCCCGGCGCATGAAACGGCCGCGTATTCCATCATTGCCCCGCGATCGGAAAGAGCAAAGTCGGTGGTGTAATGCCCGATTTCGATTACGCCCCAGGCCTCGTTGTCGAGATCCCGCTGTGGAGCGAGGCAACCATTACTTTGGATCGAGAGCCACTGTAGCGGTGCATCCGCCTGGCTCTGGACCATTACCCTTAAGGTTTGGCCGGGCAGGAGCCGCGGCGTGAGCAAGGCGGTGATGCGTTTGCGAAGCGTGTCACGCTGCGGCCCAACGAATTTCGCCGGCAAGCCCATCACCAGGTGAACCCGGGCGGGAGAACTGCCGAACGCCTGCATGGCCTTACGCCACGCACCCAGTACCAGCACGTCGTGCTGAGGGCTTTCGATCCAATCCGTGTTTTGACCAGTAAAGACTTCGGAGCGGCCCTGCCGCAGAGCGGTTTCACCGAAGAAGTAGCGACGACCGTCCAGCTCGACGGTCTCGAGCTCGGCTTTTTGCCGGGTCTGCTCGTTCGTCAACGCGATTGCGGGCATGACGACGGTCGGGATATGGAAAGAGAAGCGCCTGTCGGGCGAAGCCAGCGAGGCTGCGCGCACTTTGAACATTGAATGGCCGCCGTCGATTGCGATCGAGAGGTTTTCCACTGATAACTCCAGGTGTAGGTTAAAGACTCAACGGTAACGGGCAAGTCGGCGTGCGCAAGTCAGGTCTGGCTTTGCGACACCGCACTGCAATCGGAACTTGGATTTCGTTCGTGTCGGAAAATCAGGTTCCAAATCGCGCCGTCACTACCTATCACCACCTGCGGAAATCGTGGCGAATCATCGGCGAGCTTTATCGGCTTGACACGATTACTTGCCTTCAGGTATCGTTACGGCGTCGGTCTCCGGCATTGTTGTATCGTCCAGTAGTTGTTCTGTCTCATGAGAGAGAACAGCTTTTGAAACGCCAGTTTTTTGGCACCATCTCGCTATTGTTCTCAGTAGCGGATACCCCTTCCATTAAAAAATCTAGCTCTTACATGACTGAAGTCTCCTTACGAGGCTTCACAGACAGGTACAGAGTGATCCCAAAAGCGTGTCGCCATCGGTGTTCCAGCGCATTCATAGGGAAAACTCGATCACAGATCGGAATCCCTAGCTGAATCGTTGGCACCTTCGCTGCGCCCCGCAATCTCCACAGCCGCTTTTTGCTTTTAAGCGCGCTATATACACATCTCCACTGCAAACATCGTGACCGGGTTAGTTGCCCCTTAGGTCGCATGTGCCTCCCTGTTGGCACGGCTCCTATGAACATCACGCCAGCTCACACTGGTTCTTCAACCACTCGAGGCGCGCATCCTCAAGGCCTGGATTTGCTCCGGGAATGCGCAGTGAGACACCGCTTTAGCGCTCAGTTCTCTTCCCCGGAAGAGAGACCGATTACCGCGAGGGGTCGGCGCATCAGTAGTTGGCAGTAAGGCCTACTGACGCGAAACCGGTTTATTTAAGACGGGAGCCTTACCCCCGCCAGCTCAGCATGTCGCGCTTCCGCCCATGGCGATAAGAGGTATCGATAGTTTTTTGTGAGGGACAGATGTGGCAGCAAAAAGTGGACGAGATCATGAAGTCGGTCGGCTCGCGTCGGGTAAATGGGACAGTCGCGTCCGAGCGAACCCAAACACTGACGAAAGACGTGGTGTATGCAGCGATCCGGCGGCTACACAAACTGGGCTATAAGCTCCAGGACCCAAAGAACCTTGGCGAGCGGCACATCGAAGCGCTCGTCAAGCACTGGTGGTATTTCCAGCACAAGAAGATCAAGACAATCCAAAACGACCTGTCGCGGTTACGCGTGTTCTGCTCAATGCTCGGCAAGCCCGGCATGGTCGCTCCTGTTCAGAAGTACCTCCCAGACGTGGCCCCCGATTTGTTGAAGGCGCGTTCCGCTGCGCAGGCCACCAAGTCTTGGTCTGGACATGGGATCGATCTCGTAGAGACGTTTCGCAAGGTTGACGAGCGCGATTCGCGCCTTGGTCTGATGTTGCGTCTCGAATTGGGCTTCGGACTGCGACGCGAAGAAGTCCTGAAATGTAATCCACACGTCCAAGACTACGGTCACTATCTTCAAATTTTCCCAGGTATGGGGAAAGGTGGTCGTTGGCGGAACATTCCCATCGAGTCGAGTGCGCAACGCGAACTGCTCGAGTACGTCAAAGGTCGGGTATCAAAAGACAAACCGCTTGGTTGGGAGTACGCCCGATCAGGCCAAGCAGCCAGCCTCGAACAGAACATCCGCCGATACGAAAATTTGATGGCATCGCTCGGCTTCACCAAGGCCAACGTCGGCGTTACCGGACACGGCTTGCGGGCACAGTTTGCAGAGAACCATGCGCTGCTACTTGGGATGATCCCGCCCACGATGGGCGGCGATGTTGGGCAACTGGGCAGTGAGGATCGGAATGTGACGAAGGTTAAGCTTGCCCAGGCGCTAGGGCACAACCGACCGTCAGTAACGAGCGCATATATCGGTTCCTTCGGATCGTTCGCATCAAAGTCAGCTGATAGCGATCAAGGTATAGCAACGATTCAGAAAGCGCTTCGTATTCTCGACGTGGTTGGACTTCCGCAGGTACCTGCCCATCGCGTAGGGGACTGCCGGCTTATGCAGGACACGATGGCTGACCTAGACCTACGTGTATCTGAAGAACAGGTTCACTTGCTGTGGTCGAAGCATTCCTATCGGAACGGGGTGGAGTGGATGACTCCCGGCTGCGAAGTTCTATTAGCACTATGCGCTACAGCCCAAGCAATGATCAAAGATTTTTCGTTGTAATAAAAGGAGAAGTAAATTGAACAGTAAGAAAAACACGATCCTCGAACAAACCGGCTTGCATCTTCTGAACAACGAGTGTCCGGTATTGCTTGGCATTCCGGCTTATGGCGTAGCGAACTGCGTTTTCCGCAAAGTGAGCCCTGCTACTCCTGCGGACATTATGGGTATCGGGGAAAGGACGTCTAGTTCCAATGTTCTTGAAGATTATCAGCAATTACTCGGGTACCATTTTCCTTGGGGGACGGTGAGTGAACATTCCTTCGACGGTGACGACACGGGAGTGCGTTTTGTAGATTTTACGTTTGATCCACGCGACGTGTATTTAGCCTTCCCAGATGGCTGGCATCTCGCAGATCTGTTTCATTGGTTGTACCAGTCGCATCCACTCTGCCACCGTAAATTCGAAACTGACCCTGATAGCGTAATCTTTGACTGGTCGGTCATTTCGTTTCAGGCAAGGGGCGAGCGCCAAATCAAAGCGCTGCGGTCCTGGCTAGTCGAGGTTTTCATACCACTGATTTGGCCCGACCTGCTGCGAGAAGCGATGAGACTTATCGAGCAGAAAAAGGCAAGCATTTTCAGTACGGATGGATCATTCGAAGAACTTCTGTCGGACCGGTCGCGCTGGCTTCTGTGCAGCGACCCAGCAGAACTCATGTATTACACTGGCGAGTAGAGTAACCTGGTACAACAAGTTGCCAGTTTCTTAATTTCGGGGGCTTAAGCGGCGGGGGGCGATGAATCAAGGCCGGCCATCAAATGATTGCCGGCCTCGCTTACTTCATCAAGTGTAGAACGTATACTCAGTGCCGTCCGGTTGAAGCTTCAAGAGAAGAGTTGTGTACTTCTCCTGGAGAATTAACGAGCCAAGCGATACAGCGAAAAATATCGCGGCACTCACGAGATAGGCGATTGAAAAGCCATTGAAGAAGATCGCAATGAGTGTGACGATCGAGAGAAGGGAAAAAACTCGGCATACGATTGAGAAGATGGTTTTTGCCAAAGGGTGAAAATAAAACAACAAGTAGAAGATGGTGCTTCTCATTGGTTGTCTCCTTTTCTATCATTATTCTTCGAGCGCTTGAGACGTGAAGAAAGCGCTCTGAAGAGTCGGCGAATAAAGCGGCCTATCGCCATGTATGGTTCAAAAAAAAGGCGGCTGTCTGCGATGGCAATTTTTTTAATATGTTCAAAAAATTCTTTCATTTGCTGTGTGCCTTTATGCTATTGAGGTGATCGGTATTCGTAGTGTGAGTGCCGCACGTTTAATGGTTCAGCAACTTTGTGCCTGCTGTATTGCAGAAAAGTGCTGCATTTAAAAAAGCCTATTCTCCTTGCTTGAGGAAACCCCACAGCGAATTCCTGCAATGACCCCTTTGGACTGGATGGCATTGGCCACTTCCTGGACGTCGGCCCAATACTTTAGGCTTAACAAGGTGATTAAGTGATGCCGCGAATGAAAGCAAAACATAATCTTCGCCAACGAAGCTTTAGGGCGGAATAATTGGTGAGTCAGGCGGTTAATGTTCCACCACAGTACTCGACCATCACCGTTACCGGCGAGATAGGCTTTTACGGAACGCCTGTCTCCTTTTGCCCAGTCGGTCGTAAAAATGGACTGGTTCGTGATCTCTTTAGTGTTCATAGGGAAAGCTCCTTTGGTCTGCTGCGCTGAACGGTATATATAATCGTCACAGATCAATCTTAATTCCCATTCTTCCTGACGCAAGTCGAGTTCTGGCGTAAAAAACTTTCTCCTCGAGATGTCGATCAGCAGAAATCTTGCCGCTAATCGGAGGTGTAAACTATGAATTTTTGCCAAGGACGAAGCAATGAACTGATGAAGAGATTTCGCTGTTTCCTAGTAGATTCCTTGCAGGGTGTACTAATCATACCTAACCAAAACTCGGAAGGAGTTTTAGATGACCATGTCAATGATTGATCTGTCGACCTAAACTTGGGCGAACTGAAAGGGCTTCACTACGACATTGAAAAACGGATCAAGAGCCGCCCGCTCCAAGAGGTCAGCAAAGCGCGCGAGAAAATCCTCGCGATTGCACAGAAATTAGGTGGTACAGTCGAAGATTTACTCGACGTGATAAAAAAACCAAAGCTGGGTAGGCTGAAAAGGGGAGGCGCGATACAAGAATCCTGGCGACAGTTCGAAAACGTGGTCAGGGCGTGGGGGGGGCAGCCGAGGTGGATGGTGGAAGGATTGCGGAGGGGGAGAAAGCTGGACGACTTCCGGATCTAGTTGCTATCCAGCGCGCTGGATCCTGCATCCAGCACTAAATCTCGCATCTGGATTCGCAATGTCTCGGGCAGGAAAGTGTTACCTATCAACTTTTCGTAGCCCGCGCCAGCTTAATGTTATAGGATTGGTTAGGCACGGAAGAAGATAACTGAAGGGAAAGCAAATGGCCGCATATGGCAACGCCGCAGTGAGAGCTGTCACCCTGTACACAGCAGGGAAAGCATCATCAATTGTTGATGGCTGGGGGATTGCCACACGCGAATTCTTTAACACGGAATCAGCTCAAAAGAAAGGATGCCCGAGGACGACGTTCCTTGGTATTTGCGAAGGGGGCAATGTTCATGGCGTTCCTTCGGGTGAGTACAACACCAAGCTGTCGGATAACAAGCAGTACGGCCTCAAGGCCATTGCGGCTCTCAGGTCGAATCCCATGCTCGCAGACGACCAGGCTTTGCTGTGGAAGAAAATCGGTAACGACAAGCTGAAACCGAATAGCCAGATGGACGTCGTCACTGCGCTATGGAAAGCCGGATTGATCAGGACCACCCGCTGATGGCATTCGTAATCTGCGCTGACAGGACGTCAAGCCCGAGGTGATTATCGTGCACGGCAAAGACGCCGTAGAGCACATGCAAAACAAGGCTTCGCTGTGACCGTGCTGCCGGTGCCGCATTTTAGTCGTGGCTGGAGTCACGAGCGAGCACGGGAGCTCGGCCGCGAGGTGAGGAGAAGCTCGGTAGCTGACGCTGGCACGCAGCGATTGGACCGGCAACGGATCGGAGAGCACGCAAGCCCTAGACTGGAGACGGGTTGAAAGCCGCCGCCACGTGATCCGGGACATGAAGAAGGTTCTATTCCACCTGGAATATTGAAGTGCTTATCTAGATTATTCCAATAAACTATGCTACCGTCCCTCAGGACTCTTGCTAGTAGGAAATTAAATTCTCAGTTACTTTCTTGCACTAGGCGATGCGCGTAGATTTTTACGCCCAATGAGAAAATATATGTATAGTTGTTTGAGACGAGCCCCGACGATTTTTTGGGCCGCAGTACGACTGGGCCTAACGGGCGTAGTTGATGCAGCGCGTACAATATCTATGGTCAAACCCAGAGTTCGCGCTGCGAGCAAAGCATGACTAAGCCTAGTGACGTCTCGGACTCCAGTGAGCATCGCTTGAGCTTTCTCCATCGGAAGCAATTCTAAGCCGCTCCGCCATTTGCTCAACCGTTGGTTGGTTTCTGGACCTCCCCCAGGCTCGACTGTGAGCTGCCAGTCGTGGCGCAGTCCTCTGCTTGAGCGGACCATTACCATCCAATGTCCAATTGGATGCGGGCCATCTATAACCAATTTTTCTAGTTCAGATGCTCGCAAAGGCTGGCGGCGCACCAGGTCACTAAGCGCTTCGCCTAAAAACACTCCACCCAAGAGGGCAGTAAGTAGTCGGTCAACAAAGGCGCATGCGTCACGAGGTAATGGCAGTGGCTGTTTTCCCCACCAAACATCGCTGTCATGGAGCATGTTGGCCTTGCAGCAGGGGCAAGTTACTCGGTCATTAGTCACTCCACGGAAAGTGCTAGCAAAGACAGCTTCGAGTGCCTGAAAAAAACCGACGTAGACCGGAAGAAGATGGCCCTCCTTCTTGCCGTGTGCGAGTGATCGAAGCGTGTGGTCATCAATCTCAAGCAGCTTCGTAAGTACCGTCCAAGTAGTTGCCGTCGGCTCGTGCTTGCCTCGAAGGAAATTCTCCAGGTTCTTAAACTGTTCCTTTGTCGTCTTACGGATCTGCTCTTGATGGCCTGTGCCCTCGAAGAGGTGCACAAGGAAATCCGGGTCGGGCGACGCTGCGACTCCCGGCTGAAGACCAAGTGCCTTTTTAAACAGAAGTGGTTCACGCTGCACCGTTACCGGCCCGAATGCAATCAGTACGTTTGTCTTAGTAGCCCCGACTTGCAGTGGTGAGGATTCGGCGGTCAGGTCAGGCATCTTTTCCATATACCGGTATCAAAGCGTTGAGACGTTGGCCCAAAATAGGTACACGTCGCTCGACGAAGCGGCGCACCGATTCGGCCAATAACATGATAAGGAGTTTAATGATGAATTCAAGGCAACCAGCACCTGCCCCTGTACCCGCACGTGGTCCTCTTCCCAATGCACCGAGCAAAAATCCTGGTATGCCTTCGGGCGGTGGGCGAAGCAATGCCCCACCACGAACGTCATCAAACAAGGGTAAAGCTTAACAGCAATGCCATAGACGACGGCAATCGGTCTCTCGGCCATTCCTTCGCGTGTCCATCAGCTATCACTAGCAGCTTCGCCTAATTATTCACGTTCCCGCAAGGGACGAGACTCGGTCGGACTTCTATTCGGGAGTCAACCGAACTCCACTTTAGGCCGGTTGCGGACGATCAGGTAAGTCCGCTATTGGCCCAAGCGTGGACGTTCGGAATGGCTCAGTCTGCCGCAGCCGCGGTAGGCATGTTCAGCCCACCGTCAGCCGTCTGAGACTGGGTTACGCCTAGCTTAAGGAATAACTGGACTAACAGTCACATCAGCAAGAACTAAGCGGTTGCACCAGCTATCGCCCACTTCACCTTGGCAGCCAAGGAGTGGGCGATAGAACCATCCACCTCGGTTTCGAAATAAGCGGGCGCCTTCCTAAGTTGGTGCTGCGTTATATTGCATAAACTGCATTTCGAGCCAGCGTTTGAACTCAATTCTCTCGGCTGGATTGAGAAAGTCATCGGTCGCGAAATCAAATGACGACGTGCTACTAGAGCCGTTTTGCTCAATAAATTTTAATATGAACTTGCGACGATCGCTTGGTGATAATTGTTGCGCGGCTCTACTTGCGGTTCTCCGCCTATCCTTTTCGTTCTTGTCGTCGTCATATTTACTAAGCAGCTGGGATGTCTTCGCGACTATATCAGGTCCCAATGGCCGGGACAGTATTTTCTCTACGGCCGAAGGTAGTGGGCGTTTGGCCGCATTCCGAAGCTCTGAAACGGCGCTGCGAACTTTCTCTTCTCCATGTTTTTCCAGCAAAGCAGTGACAAGCTGTTTGTCCGAATCAAACCAGCATTCAACCCCTTCAATTTCCAACATCGTCTTGCGGCTAGCTTTAATGCCGGAACCTCCAGCAGCCTGACGGCCCGGGATTGGGTTGTCATGCCTGGCGGCTGGGTCTGACGTGGGAGTTCTGCTTTTTTTAACCTCTATACTCTTTGTACTAGAGTGGGGAATTTCACTTTCTGGAGCGTCGGACTCTTCCTTCATGAAAGTGATTTCCTGCTCTCCTGAACGCACAATGTTGCGCTCATCGTTCACCCATTTGTCGGCATGCCTGCGCAAACCATCGAGATCGATCAGGTACTCGATGCGTCCCTGGTAGGTCGAGCGCCGCTCCGTGAGGACACCTAGTTCCTTCGCAGCCCTGCGTGCACTCGCCTGTTCTGAACGGGTTAATCCGGTTTCATACTCGAAGCTTTGGTCGATTTCCCGTTCAGGCCGAATCATCAGTCCATTTTCATCGCGGTCCGCGAGCAGTTTCTTGGACCAGAAGCGGCCCGCCCCGGCTTTCGTCTGGGTATAGACGGCTTGGCACAGCCATGCCGCCGCCGTGGTTCCCAGTTTTCGGGCAAAAAGGGAGCTAAGCGCTACGACCCTGTGGAATTCGCCGTCAGGACCTACATTGAGTTGCAAGGTGTTTGCGATCATCAGCACTCCTCCTCAAGGCAAAGCTCGAACTGGTTAGACGTCGCATGCTCCTCGCGCAGTTGTTGGAGTATCTGTCGTGCGCGGCGTGGAGTGACGCCAATCAGGCGTGCGAGTTCCGAGCTTGACTTTCCGCTTACAAAACGTGCGACCGACAAAGCTTTTGCAGTGCCTGGCTTGTTCGACTCGACTGGAACAGGTTCGTCGTCATCCTCTGACGGTGCCGCCAGGTTTTCGATGAGGTTGCGTGCATTCCAGCCAAAACTATCGTCACGGTCGAGCGAAACGGCGAAGGTGTGCGCGCCTAATTGGCGGCGCATTCTTTTCTCCAAGTGCCCGAAAACGAATTGGCACAGTGTTCCCTTTGCTGGGTCAAATGTGGCACCTTTGTCCAAGATGATTTCGCTCGCTTCTTGGGCAATGTCGTCTGCCGGCGTGTGGTACTTAGCTGCCTTGATATTGATCTGAGCTGCGTGCGCCCGTGGGAACGTCACAGCAAGCTGGGCTACTTCGGTGGGGGTAAGGGACATGTCTTTCTCTCGATCCAATATGCGTACAGGTATGGGTAAAGCGTGACGACAGCTCTGCGATGGAAAGGGATGAATCCTCTTCCGCCCGGTCGCACCGGGTAAAACATTGCATATGGATCAACCAGATAAACCTGTTCGTGGAGCTGATCACGAGAGGTTCAGGTAGACAAGAAATCTTGAAGGGGAGGAGAAAGCTATTGATGTGTCTAGATGGCGACACGGCGATTGGAAGAGGGAGTCTCTTCTGCTCGGACTACTTAGGCCATGCATTGCACCGGATCTACTACTAACTATTCAAAAAGTGGATCCGAAAGTTTAGGTAGATCCAGAAAGGGTTTTAGGAGCGTGGATGGACCAAGGTGCGTCCAAGGTGCAATGCTAACTTATCGCAGTAGAGGTAGAAGTTGGTTGCGCTGCATGGCAAGCGCGGACAAGGCGCGACGAGGGCGCACGACCGGCCATACGAAGAGTAATGCAGCCGCTCGTGAGGCGCTCTGCAGCGGCGCCATTCTACTGAGATGAATTCTAAGCATGCTCGCAGAACATTACGACTACGAGCTTGTTGAAAGCGGAGTGAGCCGACGAAGTGCAAGGCGTTTGCGATGATTTTGGCAAGCGAGTGCCAGTTGGTTACAACAATGCCACAGGGTGACCTGCGAATTATTGCATAAAGTAGTTTCTTTGGGTGAACTTTTGTTACATCAGTGCGCGATGAACAGGGATGGCAGCGTGAACAAGCTCATAGACCTTTAAAAACGATAGCTGTCGCGAACTATGACTGTAGCGACAACCGCGAAATCGTGAATTAGTCAAATTCTGAGCTGTCTCGGTAGTTCGCTGCACAGGCTACTTGTTCCGCTCATCCCACCTCGTCCTCCCTTGAAAAATACGGTCTTGGCCCGGCGCATGCGAGAAGCCAAGCGAGGTGTAGCAAGAACTACTAGTCGTCAGATCGCTGATTTTACGAGAAAAATCACTGCTAGCACCACCATTGTCCTGTCTTTTGGCAGGTAGCGCTAAGCGGTGAAAGCTGCGTAAAAATTCGGACCTGGCGATTGGAAGTCGGGAAGTAGGCGCCGCGAGCTACCTTCATCTTGCCAGATTGCCGGTGAGGGCGATATGTAAACGTAGTCTTGGGCTAGGGCTTTGCCTTGGTATTTTTTGGCCATGTTTCGCACATGGTGATATTAATCGCTGGTGGTCGGATACCAAATGGCGATTGAATTTGAGGGCGATAAATGAATCAGCAACAGCAGAATGCCGCGCAACATCAGCAGGTGATGCGCGCTAACGAATGGTCAGGTTTCACATCGCTTGACGTCGAGCCGCGAACACATGTCGATACCGCATGCGCTGCTTACCACTTGGGACGGAAACCTCAGACATTGCGGGTATGGGCATCGTCTGAAAATGGACCTCTTCGACCGGTGCGTGTCAACGGTCGACTGGCTTGGCCGGTAGCGGATATCCGTCGAGTTCTTCAGACTTGATCGCAACCTCGGTTGTCTGGGGCGTATCAGCGGCCCCAGAGGCCGATCGACATTGTTGAGGTCAGAGACTACAGATGTGGCCACATGCAGGCTAAGAAGGGCAAGGCGAGTTTTGTAAGAACCCGCCGTAATCATTACGTTCTGATGCCCCTTCAATATGTAACCTTAAATGTCGGGCTGTCTTCCGGTCGGCTCTGGCGGCGGTCATAAACGCGTGTGGTCGCGATGTTCGCATGGCCCAGCCATTCCTGGACCTTGGCAATGTCAGCGCCGTGATCGAGCGCGTTGGTAGCTGCCGTCGCACGGAGTGCATGTGGGCCGAAACCGGCCACGTCGATCTGGAGCGCCTTCGCATAGCCGGCCAGCATCTTATAAATGCCATCTGGTGTGATCGAGGCAGTGCTGCCCCGCGCGTTGTTGCTGATGGATCGGAACAGCGCACCGTTCGCATTATTGCTATGCCCTGCGAGCTCGAGGTATTCCGCGATCGCGCCGGCCGCGCCTGGGTGCAGCGGCATATAGCGGATCTTGCTGCCTTTGCCGCGTACCTGTAAGTGCTTCACGCCGCGGCGCTCCTGGATGTCGGCTACGCGCAGCGCGCACAGCTCCGCGCGGCGCAGGCCGTGGTATAGCAGGGTGGCTAGAATCGCGCGATCGCGCTTGCCGCGAAGAGTACATGCATCTGCCACATTCAACAAAGCACGCGCCTGATGATCTCCGATCGCTGGGGTCTTTCCTTCCGTGCTTTCTATTCTTGGGCGTTTCACGCCCTCGACCGGATTGCCCGTCACGGCATTGGAATCGCATAGGTAGTCGAACAGTGACGATAGAGCAGCTAGCTTGCGGCGGATCGTCGCACCCCTCAGAGACCGTTGTTCAAGTTCGTGGCGCCAAGCCAGCACATGGCCGCGGCTGACACTACGGAGCTGTGCCGGATCGTCAATGCAGGTAAAGGCCATGAACTCGCGCAGGTCGCTTTCATACGCACGACGCGTACGTGCGTTGTCAATGTTAGCGAACCAGGCAATCGCCGCAGGCACTTCAGCCAACTGTTGGAACTGGACAGGGGTAAGGCAGCTCGATGGAGCAGGCTGGCACGCAGTCAGGGCGAGCTTCGATGTCACTGAACACCTTCATCAAAATTTCAATATGCCGTTAAAGGCAACCGGGACGAGACGAGACAGCAGACAGATAACGATATGCGGTACTGCAGGACAGGGACGCGTACTTTCAGCTCAACCGCCGATGTCCTCCAACACGTGCTTGCTAGCGTTGCATAGCCTTTGCTCGTTGAGATCCGCTACTTCTAGAGTCAATGTTCCTAGTATGTAGCAACGAAAAGGGCACGCAACCGCAGGCAGTGGCCGCGACCGCTGCGGCTTTACCTTCCGCGGGACTGGAGATGCATCGCTTTGCCCGTCTCGAGCTCGGCCGTACTAGCGATAACGCTTTTTATCAATAGTAGAAAATTGCGATCATTAAGCTCTGCGCGACAATAGCCGTAAATGGAAAAAAGTCTTCAGGTAGGCGCCATGCTCCACTGTAGCGACTCGAACATTGCTATGACATCGCTCGAATCAATGTGGACATGTCATCGCTTTGGATAGTGCCGCCAGCGTGGACTTGGCTTTGTCAAGGATGCGTTGGGCTCGCCCATCGACGTCGGCGTCGAGATCGCTGTCATTGATGTCGCGTACCGTACCGAGTAACAGCCCAAAATTCTTGAGACGGCCATGCATGATTTCTACGAGACGTTCGTCACGCGTGCCGCCGAACGCCGGCATGGCATAAGCGACCGGCTGCGCTACGGCACCTGCTAACCCACCGACACGCCGTACCCGGCCATTGCGCTGGACGGTACGCATGGCGCTGGGATCGAGTTCATAGTGCACCAGAAGTCGACAGGTTTTATGTAGGTCGATGCCTTCGGAATAGCGGTCGGTAAGGACCAACACATCAGGGCCAAACGGACTGTTGAATAACGCCATCAGCAGTTCGGGGCGCGTCTCACGCAGGTAGAGATGAGCCGGGCCGCTATCGGCATCGGCGTTACAGGCACCGAGTACCCGCGCAGTGCCCTTCGACGAACCGAACGGTAAAGACTCTAGCGTCACTTCGCCTCTTTCCCGGCGTTGATTCAGACGGCGGAAGATTTCTGAGGTCGAGCGCGAAGTCGACTTGGTAACCTCATTGAAGAGCGCTTGCAACGCCTCTGCGATGCTGGTGCGCTGATGGCTGCGTGGTGCTTTGGTCTTCTCGAGCACGGTGACGAGTCGTGCCGCCGAATCCATGCGCTTTCCCACCAACCAGGAACCGATCTGGCTGCGGAAGGATGGGCTACACAGCCATTCCATGAAATTTTCACGCATGAGCGCCGCGTTTTTGCGCTGGGTGCTTGATGTGGCATCATCCAATGTTGGTGCCTGAATCAGCTGTCGTAGCGCATCGCGCCACATCACTGGGTCGATATCGGAGGAGGGGGCAGGTAGCAAGGTGTCGTGCAGAACCCGGGTAAGCTCCGCAGCGACCAGGTGATGGTGGCAGAACACGACAACCTTATTGTCGTCCGCCAGCGGTTTGCGGAGCGCCGCCGCCAGCGCTACCATTTTCGGATGCACGGTATCGAGTACACCCGTCCGCTCCAGGGCGGCAAAATGCGGCGCGGCCGTCTCCCATCTGCGAGAGTTTCGCAATGCTTGTCGCGCGCCCGTGAGTGCTTGGCGCAGCGGCGTACGCGCTACGTGATATTGGGGGTCGTTGAAACGAGTGCCGCGGGGATACGCAAGACGCAAGATGCGGTCCGCGCGGACCAGCAGGGCCATCTCTTCCGGCGTCGCCTCTGGCACGGGAATCGACCATGAGGTGCGGCCGCGGCCGAAGACAGCGCGCTCTTCAGGCTTCAAATCATCGACGGTGTGGCGCACGACATAGTCCGGTAAGACTTCAAGCGCCAGCTGCGCCGCTTGCTGCAGCCCCTTGGCGCGTTCCTCTTCCGATAGGTCATCGTTGGGATCATACAGTTTGACGATCTCATCGCCCAGTGCCTGGGCTACGCCGGCAACGTGCTCGCCACCCAACACACCTAGCAGGTCGGCCATGTCCTTGGGTCGCGTGCTCATCGGGGTCGCCGTCAAGAACAATAGTTGCGATGTTGTCTTGGACGCCTGCACGACCGCTTTGCGAAACTCGCCTTCGGCGCGCTTCGACCGGTGCGCTTCGTCGACGATAAGGAGGTCGCCGCGGATCTGCTTGCGTCGCAAGGCTTGACCGTGCGTCGTCACGTGGACGTGCCCCGGATGCAAGCGTTGCGCTTGCGCCCTGATGTTGGTGTCTTTGATCAGCAGTGGGCGCACCGTCTGCAAGCCGTCGGCGAGTCGTTTTAGTTCATCGCGCCAGCGCTGTGCGACGGTCGGGTTGGGGGCAAGAATTCGTACGCTGCGGCCATCGCCCTGGCGACTCGTAACAAGGGCCACCAAGGCCCCCACCGTGGTTTTGCCGAGACCGACCTCATCCGCGAGCAACATGCCTTGCCCATTACGGTGGGGTACATAAAACAGCTTTTCCAGAAGACGATGGGCGCTATGCATCTGCCGCGCGAACGAGACCGGGTGCAGACCACACGCCGCGGCCAGCTTGTCGATGGTCGTGGCGTTGGTAAGAAATCGAATGTTGCGCTTGGTCATGCCAGTGCCGCCTTGTCTAGGCGAACGGTTAATTCATCGACCACAACCTGCGCTGCGCACGCCATGACGCGGTCGCTGTGGGCCTCACGCTGAAACAGACGTAGTAGGGCTGCGCCATCGTTCAACAGGTCCGGTGTGGCGTCACGCGCGTAGGCAGTGGCCCAGTGGTCGACGCAATGAAACCATTCTTGCGCTTGCTCGAGTAATGCCAATTTGTAGCTGGGGGCAACTGGGGCGCCTTTGGAACTACGCTTGCCCGGCTCTCGCCCTTGTCCTTCCTCATCGATTGCGGCGCCATATTTCTCGAGGAGTAACCGATCCTTCCATTTTTGGGCGTCGATGTCGTCAAGTTCCCCCACCGGGAGGTCGATGTCATTGGCGCGCAGGTCGAGGACCGGGATCGTGAATTCGGACGCGGCGTACTGGACGGTCACGCACTGCGGCGTCGGCGTCGTGTGAGGCAGATTCAGCGTGGTCAATGTACCCGGCATGCTGTGAAAGCGCACCGGTTTGCCGGTAACACCCTTAGAAATCACCTGCACGCTACCGTCTTGATCGGCGCGCATGCGCACCACGACCTTGCTGCCATCCCACTCGGCCTCCGCCCACCAGGTCGCGCCGTGCATTTGCGCCTCCCCTCGCACCAGCACCGCGTCAGCCGTCGGAGCATGCGTGAATTTGAGTGGCAGGGCTTGGCCAAGGAGCAGCACGCCAAGCTCGAAGTTGCCGTCGGCGCCGCTCTTCCAAGCCGTCGGTGTGAAGTTCGCCGAGGTCACCAGTAAGGCGCTTCGGCGGCCACGCTTGAATTCGTACAGTTTGGCATGCGTCCAGCGCCTATCCTCACTAGGGTCAACGCCACCCCGCAGCGCACGGCTGACGTTGTTGTCGAGCAGCGCGAAATCGACGGTATTAAATATGGCCTTACGGGTGGGTTCGGACAGGATCCAGTGCGTACTTTCCGGCACGGGTTCGGTACGCGCGGCAGCGGCGAGTTCGATGCGTGCATCAGGACAGCCACTGTCCTTGAGCCACCCCCTGATGCGTTCGGGCTGCCAGCTTCCTGTGAACGGCGTCATGATGCGAACCGTGGTTGGTTTCAGATCTCCGAGCGCTTGTGCCAAGCTGTAGACGCCGCCTTCCTTAGCGCTGGGTGCCGTCATAACGAAGCGGACATCCTTAGGACAAGTGCTTCGTTCGAGGAGTTCAGCGAACGGATGCAATTCTTGAGCCTGGGCACAGGATCTGCCCAGCCGATTGAGGAAGCCGGGCAATGGGCCCCAACTCTCGCGCTGCGCAGTCTTACGCTGGCCGAGGCGCACGCTGGCGCGCCAAGCGCCTTGGATTTGGTCGTCAAAGCCGCAGCCGGTCAGGTTCGTCGATGACACCACGAGTTCCAGTCGTTCACGGCCATTTTTCCCGATCCAGTGGAACATCCATAATTTGGCATGCTGGACGACGCCACCAGCGTTAGCGCCAGTGCGGCGCAAGCGTAGGTAGGAGGTGAGCCAATGCGACGCCCAGTTACCACGGGACGATGAGACGATCACGATGCGCCCGCGAAGTGGCGCTAGGGCTTGACACAGTTCGGCTTGAGCTCGCGCGAACCCATTTTTCTCGCTGCGGTCCGGAATGGGTGGCAAGCCCAACAAGGCGGGCAACAGCCGGTCCGACAACAAGACGGGATCCGGCGCGTCAAAACTTGTCATCAGCGCGGCGTGAAGTCGCTCGTTCGGGCCGGGACCGATGTCGAGGAGTCGAGCTGGCGTCATGCGGACGCCTCCGTGTCGATCTCGGCTGCCATCTCGCTCAGGGCCGGCGGCACACGGTCACTCACCCCGCATTGGTAGGCGAGGTTGGATAAGGCGTGCAAGCGGTAGCCAAAACCGCCAGCGGTGACCCCTGAACGGGCACCGTCAAGAAGGAGGGTATCGTTGTTGCGAGCCAACCAAGGCACGCCCGAGGCATGGCGCACATGGTGGTCGACGAATTGGTTCAGCAGTGCAGCGCGACCGCGGGCCTTGGCGACGCCAGCCAACCGGTCTGCTTCGATGGCAGACTCGAACAGTTTCGTATGCCGGGCGGAGGTCCAGCCATTTGACGCAGCTACAAACGCGTCGAGCGCTTGTACAACGTTGTCGTGACGTGCGAGGCGTACTAACTTATCTTCGCCAGCTGCCACGGCGTCGGCAGTCGCGCGCAACAAGTCGACGCCGGCACTGCTAAGGGCCGCGAGTCGGCCAAGCGAACGCAAACGCGCGTCTCCACCCTTATTCGGTACAACCTTGGCCAACTCCTCGCATAGCGCAACGTAGTCCCGAGCCTTGCTGGCCCCAACGATCTCGGCGCAGCGCAGCCGCGCTTCGTCATTGAACAGCGCATCTTCCAGCACTCGGCGCTCCGCTGCGGCGAGCTTTTTGATTGGGTTCGAGGGCGACAAAAGGATAGGGTTCTTCGATCCGCCTGCGCGCCAGCTATGCCAGCCTTTTTGCAGCCACCACGACGCCGGGTCGACATTGGTGGGGCGCCCGATGCGTGGCAGCGCACCATCGCGCTCCAGTTGTTCGTCGACGTGCTTGGCCAAGCGCTTAGCGTGCTCATCGGGTGTCCAACCGTCGCCATTGCGGGTAAACCGAGCGGTTCTCAGTAAGACACGGTACGCGCCGTAGGCGCCCAATTGACGGTGGTTCTTGCGCTGGCGCTCGGTCATGCCAAAGTCTGCCCGCGCTTCGTCCCAACGGCGCAAGCTACGATAACCGGGCCACTGCAAGGCTTGGTAACCCTCTCCCCCTAGATGTACCGAGCGCTTCACCCACAGCAGCTCTAGCGGTCGCAGCCAGTCATAGCGCACAGCACGCTCGTCGGCGGTACGCAATGCCGCACCGCCGGCCTTTTTCCAAGCGCGATCGGAATGCACCAGGGCCCAGGACAAGATGCTCATCCACCGTGCGTCAATGGTGCGATTGGTCAGCCCGGGCGCGAGCAGATCTGCCGCCTCGTTGTTCAGATTGCGTAAGCCGAGCGGGTCGCCGCGCCTAGCTTGCGACACGCTGTCTGGTGCGCTGAGGAACCATGTTGAATGAGAACCGGTCATTGCTTGTCTACTCATGCTGTTTCTTTCCTCATTCGTTAAAGCTGGCTTGGTAAGCGCGCCGATGTGCGTTAGCGATGCCGCGCGGGCGGCATTGCCAGCACGACGTTAAACCTCGTCGGCAAGAGCAGTCACAGGTGGTGTCGGATCTGCCGCTGCATACTCGTGCAGGGCGCGCGCAGTTGCCAACAGTGTGGCGATGGCATCGCCACGGGGCACGGCGCAGCGTAGGGTGCCGTCGGTCGTGGTCGCGAAGCCGGCAATGGCTAGTCGCTCACCCGCTGGCTCGGCAACGCTGGTCGTGAGCGCAAACGTGAAGTACACCTTGCTGGGCTCATGGCGGATCTCCAAGGTCAATGGCGCGCCGCCGAACGCGCCGCGCAGGCGGATGAACGGTTCCTCGCGGTCGGTGTAGACCTGTTCGTATGTTGCTTCGGTGAACGGGCTTAGCGCGCCATCCCGCGCCATCTTGCGAACCGCGCTGACATACAGGTGGTACGTGTAAAGCTCGACGTGATCGCCGCTCATCCTCTGCTTGCGCAACAGGTAGATGCGGTTCTCGTCCTGGAAGCGAATCATGCGCATGCCGCAGTAGTCAACCAGCTCCGGGGAGCGAATAAAAGGGTCGCGCCAGTCGCCGGTCGGCGGCGTGCTGCGAACGATCTCTGCCAATTGCGGTGCGACCTGCGTATCCGGATCAATGCGCTCTAACAGGGTCTGGAACATCGCGCGTCGCTGTGCATCCTTACCGTCATCGTCGGCATTGCCGCGTAATAGGCGTCGCCAACTGGTGTCGCGGCCGGCCTGTTCGCCGAAGCTCCAGTTGCTATCGGCCTTTAATAGGTAGTCGCCGATCGTCAGTAAGGCGCGCTCGAGTAGAGCGTCAGGGAATCGACGTAGTCCTTTGTCCTCGAATAGGGCGCGGGCCCGTACATGGTAGTCATTGAAGCGCTGGCGCACCGCTTCATCCTGTTGTGGCGTCCAATCGATACCGGAAGGACTCTTCCAGTCATCGCGCACACCAGCAAATTTCAGTAAGAAGCCGATTTGGCCCTGGAAGTAGCCGTGCTGCTCGGCGCGCTCGACACACTCTCGCCACGCGTGACTGCGCAAGATCAGCGCTGATTTTAGTCTTTCCTCCTCTACCTGCAGGCCGCTAAAGCCGCGCAGCTCTAGTGGTCCTGACGCGAAGTGGTCGAGAATGCCTGATGCGTGCGGTAACAGCCGCCGCATCGTGGCAAGGCTAAGACGGAAAGCGCTGACGTTGCCCAAGGCACTGTTGCGCGCCAGGTTGGCGATGATGCGCATCCAGTCGCGGAAATGGCTGCGCGCCGGCTCGCTGCCAACATGCCGGATAAAGGCCGTGTAGGCGTGAAATTGGAGCAGCCAGGCATAGCTCCAGAGTTGGTCACCTTGGAGGATGCTATTGAAGGTGGCGCGCTCGTCATAGTAGGGCGAGTCGCCCAGCACAGCGCGCATACCCGAGTCAGCACCCGACCAGGCATCGAGTACGGCGATCAAGGTCTCAATAAAGGGTTGATCGAGGCAGCCAGCTTCCTGGTAGCGTCGGAACGACAGCGGCGCAGCGCTGTCGTGGAGTTCCGTGAGGATTTTGTCGTTGGCGGCGCTGTCCGGATCGCGGGTCACGATGACCACCACGTGGATCAAACGCATGAAGCTTTGGTCGAGCCGGGTAGGCTGGCCACCTAGCGCATGCCAGAACAAATCGGTCCACGCACCGTCGATACGGTGGCTGACGTACTCCTTCAGCTTGGCCGGTTGGCCGCGCACACTGTAGGTGCACGCGTCAGACATTGTGGCCAAATGCGCCTCCAGCTGCGCCTTAAAATGTTCAAACGGCGTGAGCGGCTTGCCACGTGCATTCATTTTGATATACAGGTCGTCCGCCAGCGCAAAGGCGTCGAGGTCCAGCAGGTGCAGGGTCACATAAGGGCGTTCGCTGCGCGCCAGGCGCGCGTACATCCGACGCGCGCCATAAAACCGCCGGTGGATGGCGTTGAGCATGGCGAGCGCAGCTTGTATGGTCGGATCGTCGTCCCAGGCATCAAAGAACCAGTTCTGGTCGCGCACGATGACTGCGGGCAGGGTATCGGCGCCGATCGCGAGGGTCGGCACCCAGCCGCTGAGCGCATCGAAGAACTCGCGGCTGCTGGGCCGGATTGCGTAACCGAAGCGGCTGCGGTCACCCTCGCGTAGAAAGCTGCTGAAGTCGGCGTATTCACCGTCGTGCCAAGCCAAGTACCAGTGCAGCAGGAATAGGGTGGTCAGGCGTTGCTGGCCGTCGAGCGGCGCGAAACCGGCCTGGCCCTCGGTACGACCGTACACGAAGTCGAGGTTTAGCGGTAGGGCTGGATCGTCAGGCTCGCGCGCCAGCGCGGCGTGCAGTGCGTTGAGGAATTCGTCGCGTACCTCGCGTTCGCTGTCGCGCCCTTGGGCGTAGTCGCGTTGGATCACCGGAATGCGCACGCGTGCATGGCGCATAAACAGTTCGCGGAAACTCAGTTCGGTGCTGGGCACAGGCGCTTTTGCGTTCATTGTGTGGCTCCCGCATCCGCGCCGAGTAGCGCGGTTAGGCTAGCGACGATGGCGTCAAAATAATCGGCGCGGTCGTGAGACGACCAGGCGCTCAGGTGGTCAATGCGCTTGCTGTAGCACTTCAGGAAAACGTTCCTGGTGCATGGCGGGATAAACACGCCGTCGCGATCGCGCGCGATGATCTTGCTGCGCTTGATCGGGAACACCGCGTTGCCGTAGCCGCGGTTGGTCGCAGCGTCGAGCAGGGTCAGGTTGCCCAGCGCATTGTCGTCGGCCAGTTCGCCGGCGCCATCGTAGTGCTCGCGTACGTGCAGGTATAAATCCTGGAACGCGTTTGAGAAAGCCGGTCCGGGCGGCATCTCACCGTCGCCCACTTGCTCGAGCAAGGCCTGCGCTGTGCGCCGCGTGCTATTTTGTACGCCCACGGCATCGAGATAGCGCACGAGGTCATCTAACCAGTCACGCCGCTCGCGGCTGCTCGATGGCGCCGCGCTGGCCAGGGCGCGGATGTGCTCAATGTCCCATTGTTCGTTTCTGAAGTGACTGAACGGAAAGCGCATGGTCGCCTTGGCGTTTTCGAGCAGGGAGGCGATGTTGAACAGCAGCAGCACCGAGCGAATGGTGGCATGCTGCGAGCTGGTGTCATAGTCGAGCGCATCCAGCCCGATGCGCAGCTTCGCTTCTAAGCCAGTGGCGGCATCGCGCGGCACTGGCAGGCGCCCCAGGAGGCGATCGCGGATACGCCGTTTCAGTCCCTGGCGAAACGCGCTGCGCGTCAGCGTTGCCGCGTCTTTGCGGATGGCGACCATGTCAGCGTCATCGTTGATCAAGTAGCCGACCAAGTGATACAGCGTGCGGTCGCGGAACCATTCGTGCAGACGCATGAAGTATTGCTTCACCGTCAGCCATTCACTCTTGGCGCTGGCGCCTGGCGCTTCCAAGCGGCGCCGCCAGTAGTGAAACGTGGGGTGCAGTACGGGCGTTGCGGCACTTGCGTCGGCATGCTCACGCGCGATCAGCTCAAAAATGTACTCAATGCGGCTGGCATAACGATGCTTGCCGCCGTAGAGGAAGTACCACACATCGTCGTCCTGCAGGGTCTTCTGGATCTCGTCCCATTCTTGAGCAATGGCGCTGCGTTCTTCCCAACTGCCGTTAGCTGCAAAATTCCCTTCACGCAGGAAGAGCGCGCGGATCAGCTCGGCATCGTTGAGTGCAATCTTGCCGACGTTGAGGCGCGTAAAGGCTTGTACCGGGTCCTCATCGGGTGCGAGTTCGTACCAGATCACCTTGACGCTCTTGCCGGTGCTGCCGTCGTTCAGTAGGCAGTCAGCGAAGCGCGCGCGTTCGCCGGCGTCGCATTGGTCGAACCAGGCGGCGATGGCGTTGGCGGCCTGATCCATGTAATAAAAATCGATGTTTTTATGTGCGTCACCTGGGCGGATGTTCTCGAGGAATGCCTCGCTCTCGCGACGGGTCTCGTAGGACAGGCGGAAGCGCTCCTTGCCGCGCTGCCTGAGGGCCTCGTCGAGGTGGCGCAGAATCAAGAAGACGGTAGTCAGGCGTTGCTGGCCGTCGACCACTTCCCAAGGTCCGTCAGGGCGAGCTCGCACGACGATGGGTTGGAGGCAGTAGAACGATGGCGCGCCGCCACAGGCTGGCTCGTCCAAAAACTCAAGGATGTCGCCCAACAGCTCGTTGACCTGGTCTGGCGTCCAGCGGTAGCCGCGCTGGTAGGAGGGGACCCGGAAATCCTTGCCGAGTAGGGCTTCGATAGCAGCCAGGCGGATCACTGGTGTCGGGGCGGTGTATTCCTTCATTATTGCATCTTAGACATAAATCGACGCAAATGGAACTGGTCGCGATCTCGAAGGCGCAGACTTCTGGCCGGCTAATCATTGGCAGGAAGGCAAGCGCACTGCAAAGTTATTCAATAATGCCCTTGAGTTAACGAACGGATGTTCCCATATTGCAAGTAAGTATGCTTCGATCGGCCTGAAGGCACGACCGCGGCTATGGACCCCAACAATAATTTTATGGACGAAGATTTATGTTTGATATTGTTAAACTTACTACCGATACTCTGGATGACCAGAGTGACGCCGCCGCGCGTATCAAATTTGGCACGACGATTACCTCGGAGATTGAAAGCTGCCACGACAGGATTAGCCCGTATTACCACGGCTTTTCTATCCTGGACTTGAAGGAGCTTCAGGAAATCAAGGATGCCATCGTGAGGCTGCGTCACCTGCTCTCCCTTTACCTCCGGGCAGAAGCGGCTCTGCAGCCTCATCATGCCGGGTTTGGCAATCGTTTCGGAGGGCCGATCCGTTCTCTCGCGCATAGCGCCGAAACGATGTTCGGTGACCTGAGCAAGACGGTCGGCGTTACGTTCTAGAGGAACTGGGGCAGAGATCAGCGTTAGATTTCTGCATTCATGCTTCATGCATGCAATCTCTAAAGCGAGGAATAACCTTGGCTGCACCCAGTTCCAGCCTCGAACTGCCAGCGGCATTGAAAGGGGCGGTAGGGTGCGGGCACGGGTTAGAAAAATGCGTGATGCGCCACGCAGAATACGGTGTTGGTAACAGTGAGTTGATCTCTCGGATACCAATGATAAGACAAAACGCTGTGCTGTCGCCCGCATGAAGCTGCATAGGTAAAAGAAAAAACGTCTTACTTTTTGTCGAGAGCGCAGTTAGGCTTACCCAACTCTATCGCTACCAAAAGCTCAAATCGTGAATACAAAGCGACCTAGCTCGCACGACTTCCAATCAGTCCTGACGCACCTCGTCGACAAAGACACTCCGCGCATAGTTAAGGGTTTCGCTATGCTGCAGGCTCATTACTATGCGGAAGGGATGGCAATGAGCGCGGAAGATCTGGCTGTTTCCGCAGAGATGAAGAGCTACCACGCCAGTAATACTCACTACGGCAAATTTGCGCGTCATCTTTCCGAGATGCTGGGCTATGAGCCGCCCGAAGCTGGCAAGGACGACAAGACGCGCTGGACATATTTGCTGGCTACGTATCCCGGAGACAGGAACGCTAAAGGTGACCATTTGTGGTACCTGCGTCCCGAGGTGGCACAGGCCCTCGAGGACATGAAATTGGTACGGAAACGTGTACCAGATAGTCCTATGGACGACATCGAAGTGCGGCGACCGTATCTGGACACCTTGTCTGAGAAGGACCGTGCGGCGATGATTCGTGCCCGTTTCGGCCAAGGCGAGTTCAGGAGCCAGCTCATCAAATTTTGGGGTGGCTGTTCCGTGACAGGATGTACGACGCACAGGATGCTGGTAGCGTCCCACGTGAAGCCGTGGCGCGACTGCGATGTCGCGGACGCGAAAAACCTTTGCAATGGACTGTTGCTGACACCAAATCTCGACAAGGCCTTCGATATCGGCTACATCAGCTTTGGAGACACCGGCGATATTATACTTTCCGCTGCGCTAACGGTACAAAGCGCATGCGATTTGGGAATCTCTCCACAAATGAGACTGCAGAAAATGCTGAACTCCACGCAGCAGCACTTTATGCAGTACCATCGTGCGAATATCTTATTGGCATGAGCTTGGTTCGGGTTGTTCTGCGCTCACTTCTGCCTGATTGAGATGGGTAATTTTAGTTATCTCGCGCCTACCATATTGAGTCGAAAGCGGAAGCTTGTAATGATGAAGGGCACCAGCCGGAATCCGATGGATACCGATCTCACACTCGACGTACATCAATCGGTCTACCGAGAGCGTCTGCTTGAGCACTTGCTCATCGGAGATTTGTTGAAGTACTCCTGGCTGCATGCCGGCGCGACGCTGGAGGTATCTCAGCCTTCGATCGACCGCTCCGGCCATGACACGGTGTTGGAGGCCAATGGCGTGACGCGCCACCTGCAGCTGAAGTCCTCATCGCACGCGGCCAAAACCCCAGCTCAGAAGGTGCACCTTGGCCTCGCCAGCAAACCATCTGGATGTGTGGTGTGGACACGGTTTGACCGGTCCACCATGAAGCTCGGCCCGTTCCTCTTCTTCGGGGCTGAGCCAGGCCTGCCGCTGCCGCCATTGGATGCCTTCAGGGTGGCCAAACACACGAAAGGCAACAAGGACGGGATGAAGAATGAGCGACCGAGCCTGCGTGTGGTCCGGGTGTCGCAGTTCCGTGAAATCGCCGACATACCTGCACTCTACGTAGCCTTGTTTGGCGAGGGTGTTTAGATACTGTGTATGACCAGGTCGGCAAAGCGAGGACAGTCATACTGCGAAATCAGATCCTAAGGCACGCAGTTTCAGCACCTTCGGCATATTTTCGTCGCCGACGTCAACATCCCGCAGTGCACCGAGCTCCTGGACGCTAAATATGTTGTAGAGGGCCCAAAGGGATGCTACAAATAGTAGAACACGTGCTAAAATTCAATAACTTTTGGTCGCCCTAAGGAAACGATAATGACGAAGGTTAGTCTGAAGTTCGAGAAGCTCGAAGAGAACGCTCAAGAGACGAAGTACAGTGATGGCTGTTCTGGGAGCCGAAGCGCTTGCTGCACTCGAGTCTGTACACGGGTGAACGCGGGTTCTGACGACGGCAGCTTAGACGCTTGGGACGCTTACCTTGACGTGAACGCCGGCGTTCTGCAGTATTGATCGCAGTCTTAGAACAAGAAAGCTGAACAGATGTTCAGCTTTTTTTTTACATGAAAATTTTATCAAAGATTATCAAAATAAAAGATAGCGTCGACGTCTATCAAATACCTGTCGATGAACATTCTGAAAAATTGCAGTTCTATAAAATAAATACCAGAGAAAGATCGTCGATACGTGTCGCAAAGGAATTTTCGCTAATCTTAAGTAAGTTAGACGGCAAATTGAGCTTGGGCGAGGTATTAGAGCACTGTGGCTTTACGGTTGATGAAACCGAACTCAGCGAGATAGTGGAATACTTGTTGGAACACGGTTATGCCATCTCGACCGATTCAGATTTTACCGAAACCATCTCCATGAACGACATGGAGCGTTATACTCGACAAATCAACTATTTTGACGATTTGGTTGTCACGCGACCTGGCGTTGACTCACAACGCATCCTTGCCAATAAATCGGTCGTACTTATTGGATGCGGAGCAGTCGGCGGCGCGATTGCTACTCATTTGGTTCGTGGCGGCGTTACGGATATAGCCCTTGTCGATTATAAAAAAGTACGTGTATCTGATGCTCAGCGCCACTTGTACTATCGAGCAGACGAAGTCGGCAACCTCAAGACAGAAGCACTGGCGAGATACCTTCGGCAGATTAACTCCGCATGTAATGTAAGGATAGTTAACGCTAAATTACTCCCAAATAGCGATTTGGATGAATTAATCGAGGCGAAAGCCGATATCGTTATTAACTCTGCAGACGAGCCGTACATAGGACACATCACGCTAAAGCTCGGCCGGTATTTATGGCCTCGACACATTGCGCTCTACGTTGCTGGCGGCTTCGACGCGCATGCAATGAGCACAGGGGAATTTATTGTAAACGGCTTGACTCCTTGTGCAGACTGCTGTTCTAACACATTCCGCGTGGCATTAAAGGACTGGACCCCTACCTATATACCGAGTTATCAGCAAAAATCGGATCTTCTCATTGGTGGCGCCGGAGGGCTTGCTAGCCAAGCTCTTTTTTCCGCAAGTGTCGGCGCAATGAACATCATTAGTTACCTGATCGATGACAAGGCCGTTTCGGAAAACCTCCACAGGAGAGGCGAATATCTGATAGATCGAGGGCAGATGACTTGGATCGAATTGAGCACACAGGAAGGATGCGATGTTTGCAGTATTAGATAGGCTTTACCGACTACGTTCTTCGGTCGCCCTCGTGGAGTCACCAGGGAAGCTGGAAATGTTCAGAACTAACGTTCGAGAATCGCTTCGCATCAAACTGCAATATGAAAATATAATCGGGCTGCTCGCTAAGTTCGACGGTAAAACGCTTGCAAGAGTGATTCTGGGCGGTGAGGGAATCGATTTCGTAGACGGTGAGGAGTTGATAACGTTCCTTGTCGAGAATCACATACTAATAGAGGTTGATTGTTCCTATCTCCCAGAGGTTTTTGGCGAAAAATATCGAATTATAAATTTAATAGAAGACTACGTCTTTTCAACTGCTGGGGTAATCGAGGCGCTGGAGAAACTATCTACCAGCCCTGTGCTGATCGTCGGCCTTGGTGCCGTTGGGACTTGGGTAGCAACGAATCTTGCTCAAAGTGGTGTCGCGACTTTTATCCTAGTAGACGATGATATAGTCGATATTTCAAATCTTCATAGGCAAGACGGTTTTTTTCAAGATGATGTGGGAGCAAAGAAAGTCGATGTCATTGAAAGACGCTTGCAGGAGATACTCAAATGTAATGTTATAAAAATATGTGATCGGCTTGATGAGGGCTTCTTTGTCAGGCACGGTCTCGATTTTTGCCTAGCTATCAACTGTGCCGATTACCCAAGCGTGGACCATACAACTGAGTTGATTGGCGAATATTGCATGCAGAAGAAGATTCCTCATCTCATCGGCGGCGGGTATAACCTTCATTTGTCTCTGATCGGCCAAAGTGTTTTGCCTGGGCAAAGCGCTTGCGTAAGGTGCTTCAGGCGAGCACTTGAAAAGATCAATCAAGCCGACTTGGAAGGTGTCAAAAAGCTGAACCGCCTTAATCGGAAAATCGGCAGTTTCGGACCAGTATGCGCTGTCTCCGCGTCCTTAACGTCATCAGAGGCTTTTAAGATACTGATCGGCGCTTTTTCCCGGCTTGCTACCTTAAATCGCCGAGTGGAATTTCGGATTAGGACCGCTGACTTTGCATTTACCGAGATCGAGAAAAATGATAACTGCGAGTGGTGTGGGTCCTCTGGTAAATATGTTTGCTAATGTAACTTCCTGGCCTTCTGTTTGACTAGTTGTACTTGGACGCTTACTCATGACCGATTCTATCCAGTTATACGGCGTAAGAACAAATAACTTAAAAAATATCGATGTTGAAATACTGAAAAACAATATTACGTCGATCACAGGGGTAAGCGGGGGCGGCAAGTCCTCTCTGGCTTATGACACAATCTATGCCTTGTGCGAGCAAGAGTTTTCTGCGATTTCGCAGGGGTATTTCGAAGACGCTCGCTACCTTCTCGAACGATACACTGGAATAGGGCCGGCGGTCGCGATAAGGCAGATCAATCGTAATTTAAACACGCGTTCTACCATCTATTCGTACTACAATTTTTTTTCGATCCTGAGTGCACTTTCGCGTAATAGTGATAGCAATTTCGAATACGATCACTTGCGCTTGAATAAGCCTGGGAATGAGTGCGAGGTGTGTGGTGGAAGGGGAACAGTTCATACTATTGATGAACATAAAATTGTAGACCCAAAGTCAAACTTGGAACAGAATCCGTTCCTGCCTTGGCGAAGCAAATCCTCAGATAAATATGAAAAACTGCTGAAGGAATATTGCACTTTCAGAAATTTTGATATGGGAAGGCCATTTTCAAAATTGCCCGCTAAGGTTAAACATGAGTTGTTGTACGCTAGCGATTTCGGCGAATTCCTCGTCAAATTCAAGCACAGTGGACGTTACCGGCAACGTCGAATGAGTTTTACAGGGCCGATGACTGAACTGCAGGATGCACTTGTATCGCATAGGGTGTCTGAGAGAAATCTGGCTGAAAAGTATAGTTCCGAAATGGAGTGCGCCTCTTGTCAAGGCTCGAGAGTTTCGATGCGAAAGTACAAGTCCCTAAGGATTTGTGGCATGCCAATGCTGGAGTTTTTATCCGCAGATATTGATACTATATTGAATAGGCTTGCTGGATTTACCTTCAAGGATGCTGCTTTTGCCAAGCTCCGGAAGTCTCTTCAGTGTATATCGAAAATGGGGCTTGGGTATCTTTCCTTATCTAGATCGATTCCATCACTTTCGGGCGGGGAGTTGCAAAAACTTAATTTCTGCCGATTATTAATGTCAGAGATGTCAGGAATTGTTGTCGTAATAGACGAAATGTCTTCCCAAGTGCACGTCTCAGACTACGCGATGCTATTCGATGAAATAGAAAAAATTAAGCGCCTGGGAAATACTATAATTCTGGTCGAGCACAGTTCATATTTTGTTAGCCGAAGCGATCACGTGATGGAGATCGGGCCTGGGCCAGGACGCTTCGGCGGTTGGTTACTTAATCGGAAGACACATCTTGAAGGCGACATACAGGAGAGACCTAAAAAGTCCTTCTCCAAATTTACGCTGCCATCCGTATGGAAGAATAATGTGAAAGGGCTCACGCTTGACGTTGTATTGGGTGGTATTAACGTCATATGCGGGAAATCGGGCGCTGGCAAGTCGTCGATAGCTGAATTTTTCGCCGAGAACTTAGACAACGTCGTTTATGTCTCTCAGACTTTTATACGTGGGCATGTGCGGTCCTCCGTAGCAAGTTACCTCGAATTGAATGAACCTCTTTCCGGGTACTATGCTACCTATTTCTCTGGTAATAATGAGATGTTTTCTGCATCTGCGGGGAAGTCGGGGAGTTGTCAAACTTGTAATGGCGCAGGCGTGTTGCGACAGACGCGAGATTACGATACGACGGTGGAGGTGATTTGCGAGGCTTGCAATGGTAGATTGTTCGCGCCAAGCGTGGAAGAGTATAAAATTAGCGGCTTGAGCATTGCAGATATATACGCTTTGCCTCTGGAGCAAATACTAACGGAATGCAAGGACTTGCCGAGGAAGGTCACTGAAAATCTTGAGATATTATGTTCGCTTCGTTTAGGCCATCTGAGCTTGAATCGGAAGACGTCATCATTGTCTGGTGGCGAGTTGCGGCGATTGAAGTTATTGAAGCATCTGTCTAAACGCCGAACCGGAAAGATATTGATTGTCGACGAGCCCGGCGCTGGTCTGGATGATGCAACATGCGAGGCATTGATGGAATACTTGAACGATTTTGCACAAAGCTACTCGGCAATAATACTCATTGATCATAAACCTAGCATATTTCTGAACGCTGATCATGTGATTGAGATCGGTCGAGATATCGCCTCCTTGAGCAGTAAGGTAATTTATAGTGGTAAGGCTGCTCAATATTACCGCGATCGGTATATTCCGTATTTGCGGCGTTAAATCATCCGCCGAGTTCCCTACGTTCCAGTCGACGTCGGAAATATGTATACCGCTTGCCTCAGTTCGAGGGAGGAGTACCGTTAGCGAGACAAACCGACCACGAGTCTAGCAGTTCGCAAGTAGCTTGAAGCGGCACCGTCAGACTGCTAAAACGAGAATATCGTGGTCAAAATCACAAATTCTGTTAGGCGGCGATTACTTGGAGTTGTCGGGCTCGGGAGTCAAAGTTAATCTCCGCTTGCTCGAGAATCCAAGATTCAAGTCTCTCATGATGGACCCGAAGTAAATCCAACGGTCGATTCGTGTAATGTTTCTCAACCGTAGCACTCGGCTTATGCCCTTGGATTTGAGCGATCACGCCAGCGGGCAGGTCAAGCCACTCGGACAACGACTTGAATGACCGCCTGAGGCCATGCAACGTTAGCCCGTCGATGCCTGCAACCGTACACACAGATTTAAGCTGATAATTTGGACTAGTGATATGCCCACCTTTCGTACTTGAAAACAGCCAGTCATTGCGGCGGGGTAGGGCAGCAAGAAGGGTTGCTACATATGGGGTCAGCGGAATCTCGCGCTCGCCCTCTACCTTGTCCCTGATCGTAAGCCCCTTCCATCGAAGGTTCAGATCCTCCCACCGCACTGCCATGATTTCTCCCGGCCTAGCGCCAGTGAGAAGCAGCGTCTGCAGGTAAGCCGCCATCACCGGGTTTCCAAGGCTTCGGACTGCAGTGAACCACGATGCCAACTGTTCACGCTGTAGCGAGTCACGTTTGACGCCAGGCTTGCCCAGGACCTCCCTAGCCCTCTTGCTGCGCGCAGCATTGGTGGTGACGGCGCTGCCGTAGACAGGATGTTCGATGCACCAGTTCAGAAAAGCTTTAAGCATGCGGTGCGCAAGTCTCGCACTTGTCGGCCTATTGGCCGCCTCTACCTTTGCCCAGGCTTCGATTCGTTCTGGTACGAGATCGACAAGGCGAACGCCGGCGAGAGCCGCGAGCGGGCCAGGTTCCGTTACCTTTTTCTTGCTTCGCGTCCGCGGCTCCCCGCCTTCTTTGATGAGCTTGAAGTGGTCAGCGCGGTGGCGCTCGCCCCAGTGCGGCGTCCGATCCGCAACATACGTTTCCCAAACTGTCTTCAAAGTGAGGGCGTCTCGTGCTGCCGCATGTTTCGCAGCCTCTTCAGCGGCAGCCTTCTCGGCTGCAGCCGCCTTCATAGCCGCGATTTCGTCTTGCTTGACTTGGCGCGGATCCTTCCCGCTGTCGACGATGGTTTGCAGCCTCCTCGCCTCGCTCTCGGCCTGTTCGATCGTCCAAGCCTGGGGCGAACCGATGGTGATGCGAATTGTCTTGCCGGCCAAGGTTGATTGAAAAATGAAGGCTTTGGCTCCGGTGCTGGTGGCCCGCAGCGCTAGCTGATGTACCGTCGCGTGCCACAGGAACGACTGTGATTTCCCATCCTCGCACCTGAATGCTTCAATGCGGCCTGCTGTCAGTTTTACTCTCGACATTCCTTGCTCTGTCCTTGTCCGTTAATGAGTTCCATGTAACGGCTGTGTAAGTGAATTTCGAGTATATCAATGAACTCTCATCAACACCAAGAAACCGCAGGAAAATAATAAGACGATGATTTTTAAGGGATTTGTCGAAATCTTCAACATTGATCAACGCGCCTGAATAGCGATTTTTGCGGACTCATAATCCGTTGGTGCCCGGTTCGACTCCGGGGAGGCCTACCAAGATATGTCGTATCGAATAAAGGGGGGATGGTGTTCCATCACCCCTTTTTCATTTTCCGTGCCAGGGTCAGCGCAATGCTGCCTTTTTAGGCTCACGTGCGAGGCCATGCGCCTGTCGGCCATTACAATCCGGTTACCACATTGAACCTGTACCCGAGCGTCTGCGCCGGAACGATTGTTTCCGAACGCGGGAGGGTGAGTCCAGACAAATCGATGAACGGGAAC
>Ga0265780_10000545_pt1 | contig 57958 bp, 46 predicted proteins | sample P1T30metagenome_FD_192432 | JGI IMG/M metagenome (GOLD analysis project Ga0265780, IMG submission 192432) | Plant litter microbial communities from East Loma Ridge, Irvine, California - P1 T30 | ecosystem: Environmental > Terrestrial > Plant litter > Unclassified | place: USA: California... | reverse complement strand
CCCGTTCTGGCTGTCTGTAACCTGTATGCCGTCAAACTGAATGCCTGTATGGTTAGCGCCGAGACTTCTTACAGAAATAGTTTTCAACCCGCCAATGCCTCCGTAATCCCGGATATTTACACCAGAGAAGTTTCTAACGGCATCAGCTACATTAAATGCACTGTAGCGTTTGAAGTCTGCTGCAGTGATATTCTGAACAGGAGTAATGGTCTGAACCTTCGGAAGTGACGAAGAGATCACTTTAACATCCTTTAAGATAAGTGCGGTGTCTGTTTGAGCTGAAAGCAGGAATGGGCTAAGAAACAGAATTGTAACAAAGCAGGTTATGATGCTTTTAAAAGCATCAATTAAGTACCATCCTGTGAATATCCTTTTTGTCATACCTGCTACTGCGCATAGCAATCAGACCAGAGAGAAAGATAATGGAAATACAAAGATGTATCCTCATTCCAGCTTCAATCCCCGAAAGCTATGGATATAATGCTATGGCAGGTCTTCTGACTTACTCCCCCTGGTACCGTCTTCCCAACCGTTAATTTGGCCAGTGACTTAAGGATATACCAAAGTTATAGAGCTTACAGCTGCGGGACAGTTCCGGATTCTCACCGGATTCCCTTTTAACCTTCACCGAAACGGGAAGGAACCAAAAGCGAAGCAAAGGTAATGTAAATTATCAGGTTTATGATCCGGGATGTTTACAAAAGTGTTTATACTTTCATTCGCTGGATTCTTACGGCATTTAAAATGGCGAGAAATGCAACGCCTACATCGGCAATAACAGCTTCCCATAGGGTGGCTATGCCACCTGCTCCCAGAGCAAGTACAACAACTTTTACACCCATTGCCAGGACGATATTCTGCCATACAATATTGCGGGTTATCTTCCCTATTTTAATAGCCGAGACAATCTTGGAAGGCTGGTCATTCTGAATAACGATATCCGCAGTTTCGATAGTTGCATCGCTGCCCAGGCCGCCCATGGCGATACCGGCATCAGCAAGTGCTACTACAGGCGCATCGTTCACGCCATCGCCGGCAAATGCCAGATGGAATCCCTGGTCTTTCAGTTCTCTCACTTTTTCTACTTTAGATTCGGGAAGCAGATCCCCATGAGCTGTATCAATCTGAATCTGTTTGGCTACCTCATTTACAACAGATTGTTTGTCGCCCGAAAGCATGACGGTTTTAATTCCCAGGTCGTGCAATTCGCGTATGGTTGTTGCTGCATCATCCTTAAGCTCATCAGCGATAGTAATATATCCCGCATATACATTATCTACAGCCAGTACAACGACTGTATTTACCAGATTCTCGAGTTCAGAAGGATAGCTGATGTTCTGTTTTTTTAACAGTTTAAGATTGCCGGCAAGTACAGTTTTGCCGTCAATTATCCCTTTGAGTCCATGCCCGGCTATTTCTTCAACCTGTTCAGCCCCGGAGCTCGTGTTTCCCTTTGCGTATTCTGCTATTGCTTTAGCAACCGGGTGGGTAGATTGTTGTTCCAGGGTTGCAGCCAGCCTTATCAGCTCTTCCTGCCGCATAGTGCTGGTTACAACTTTTTGTACTTTAAAGACTCCCCGGGTAAGTGTGCCGGTTTTATCCATTACAACAACATTTATCCTGGTCATTACGTCGAGGAAATTACTTCCTTTAAATAATATCCCGTTTCTGGATGCCAGGCCTATGCCTCCGAAATAACCGAGAGGGATAGACACTACAAGAGCGCAGGGACAGCTTATTACCAGGAATACAAGAGATCTGTAAAACCATGTATTGAAGCTGTAATCAGGTAAAATGAAATAAGGAAGCACGCACACAGCTAATGCCAGCAGAAATACTATTGGAGTATATACTCTGGCGAATTTCGTTATGAACAGCTGGGTCTGCGATTTACGTGCAGTTGCTTCCTGCACCATTTCCAGGATCCTGCTGAGCTTACTGTCTTTGAACAGTGTCTTTACCTTAATACGAGACACTGTGTTCAGGTTTATCATACCTACAAGAATATCTTCTCCCTGATATTTGGTATCTGGTTTACTTTCGCCGGTAAGGGCTGCAGTATTGAAAGATGCCTGCACTGAATCAAGTTCTCCGTCCAGAGCCACTTTTTCCCCCGCTTTTACTTCTATGATTTCTCCCGGCAACACTCCTGAAGGATTTGTTCTTAAGACCTGGCCATCACGTAATACCGTAACTTCATCCGGCCGGATATCCAGCAGCGCTTTAATGCTTCGTTTTGCACGGTCAACAGCAGCATCCTGGAACCATTCGCCTATTGAATAAAATACCATGACCGCTACGCCCTCGCTATATTCTCCGATAAGAAAGGCTCCTATGGTAGCAATGCTCATTAATGAGAACTCGTTGAATAAATCGCCTCTTTTCAGCTTGCGGAAAGCTAGATCAAGTACCCGCCAACCCGCCAGCAAATAAGCAGTACTAAAAATAATCAGGTTGACTTTACTGGCGAATACTATATTAAATCCGTACTGCAGCACCAGCATAACTATTAATATCGTTAAGGCAAGGAGCAGGTCCCAATGCGATTTCCAGCCGGATGATTCGCCGTGTCCGTGGTCATGGTCATCATGATCATGGTTGTCATCTTCATGATGTCCGTCGTTGCCATGTGTATGGCCCTTACAATGCTGATCTTTGGGTGCTGGTAGCTCGTTATTTGCATTAAAGTACTCCATCTGCTGATAATTTCTTTTTGATAAATCAAATTTACATTCAGCATGACTGCAATAGTATTGCAAATTTTACTGCACGGGACCGGCACACAGCTTAAAGAATCCTACCTGATAACGGTAATGCTGCCTTTGAGGCGTTCTTTGTTGCGGGCGGTTTCGATAAGATAATAATAGGTGGCGACAGGTACCTGCTGCCCCTTGAATGTGCCGTCCCACGGCCTGCCATATCCTATTGACTGAAACACTATATTGCCTAACCTGTTGTAAACCGTGACAGAACAGGAGGTATAGTAACTTAGATCTGAAATATTCCAGACGTCATTTATACCATCACCATTAGGTGTAAATGTATTGGGAATATTTATTGTTTCCGGAGCAATGAATTCGACTGTATAGGTCTCGCTGATTAACGATACGGTGCATCCTGCCTGAACTCTAACCATGCAGGTAACTTTTTCATTGTTTTTTAATGTGTTTGTTGTGAAGGTATTGCCTTCTGCCCCTGTCGGGTTTCCGTCGATCAGCCATTGATATGAAAGAACAGATCCGGCATCAAACACCTCGGCAGTAAAAGTGACCGCAGTGCCCTCAAGTATTTTATTTTCGGATGCTGTAACTTCAACTGAAGGAGCTGGATTTGTTATAGGAGCAACGTTAACTGTTATGCTGTTTGATGTAGCATAATGCATGACAAGGCATGCCCCTGCTGTATTAGTCAGGGTGCAGGTTACTATATCGCCGTCTGTGAGACTATTGGTACTGAATACCGGATTGTTCGCGCCTGCATCAATACCGTTAATCTGCCATTGGAAAATCGGGTTCGCTCCTTCATGTTCATAATCTGCAGTAAATGTGACCAGGGAACCACTGCATATAATACCGTCAGCTGAAGATGTTATACTAATGGCAGGAGAAGTGTAGGGTTCGAAAATAATGCCGGTAACGCTGTTTGATGTGCCGGTTACCGGGCAGATATCGTCATTAGTCACTTCACATTTGACCTTGTCCGTTTTGTCTAATGTAGTTACTGTAAATGTATTGCTGTTGACACCAGCAGGAATCCCGTTAACCAGCCAATTATAGTCGGGATCTGAACCGCCGCCGCTTATTAATGTAGCGGTAAATGTGACGGGAAATCCTTCGCATACACTATTAAAATCTGCTGCAATAGTTAATGCAGGAACAGCAGGAGATGTAACCGTTAATGTTTGCTGTAATGTATTGGTGCCTGCCGTAGCTGTTATAACTGTAGTTCCGGCACCGGTAATATGTATTTTATTTGCTATGATGGTTGCAACAGATGTATTGCTGCTGGTATAGGAAACAGCCGGGCCGTTACTTATTGCACCGGGAGCAAAATCGGCATCGCAGATTGTTTTTGCCGGTAGCGCCGGAAATACCAGTGCTGCTAAACTTATAACCTGTATATTAACGACAGTGCTGCTGCTGCCCTGCGCATTATAGGCGGTAACAGTATAATCTGTAGGAGGAAAAATTGCAGTTGGCGTGCCGGTAATTATACCGGTGGTAGGGTCGAATGATAACCCGGGGGGAAGTGCTTTGTCTATAGTGTAACCGGTTATGCATATTTTTCTGATAAGGCTGTTGCCATAGTCTGTAACGAAAAGATAACCTTTATTGTCCGATTGGACGTCGTTCGGCTTGTTAAAGCTTGCTGTTGTGCCGATACCGTTTGTCGCTCCCGGATTGCCACTTCCTGCCAGGGTACTGACCATACCGGATTTATCAATCTTCCGGATCTGGTTATTTCCCAGGTCTGCTACATAAGTATTACCCGCAGCGTCCAGGCATACTCCGCAAGGATTATTAAAAGTAGCGTTTGCCGAAGCCCCATTCGCAGATCCTGCCGAAAGACTGCCTGCAAATGTGCTTACTACTCCATTGCTTATTTTCCGGATCATATTATTACCGGGATCAGATACGTATATATTACCTTGAGTATCCAGGGCAACGCAATTAGGAGCCTTGAACAACGCTGATGATCCGTTACCGTTTGCAAAACCAACACTTCCGTTGCCGGCGACAGTAGATACTATTCCCTGAGCACTAATCTTTCTTATAGCATTGTTCGCAGCATCGGCCACAAATAAGCTGCCTTGTGTGTCATTAACGACAGCGTAAGGATAAGAAAAACTTGCATTTGAGGCGGGACCATTTGTGAGTCTTGCCTGCCCGTCTCCGGCATACGTACTCAGGTTTCCCTGTGGTGTTATCTTTTTGATCGAATTTGATCCGGCATCAGCAACAAATATGTTTCCAGCCGGATCAATCGTTACGCCATTCGGCTGGAACAAGCCGGAGCTTAATGTGCTTACTACTCCGGTAGATGAGATCTTTCTGATCTTGTTATTATCACGGTCTGCTACATAAATATTGTTGTTAATATCTATCGTAAGCCTGGTCGGATTGCCAAAACTTGCGTTAAAGGCGGTTCCGTTGGTTGATCCGAACGAACCAGTCCCCGCATAGGTAGTAACCTCCCTATATATCGTAGCAGGCACTGCCCCGCCCGTATTAGCCGGTGCCAATGCAGGAATAGCGTTATTGACATAGAAAATTTGCGGAGTTTGATAGCTGATTTGCGGAGCTTGTGAAAAAGCAACATTGAATGAAGTTATAAAGAAGGCAATCAGTAAAACTTTGTAAGAAGGCTTAACTTTAACAAGTTCTACCCTAATCCTGGAAAATGACATAAGTTACCGACTAAAATAATTATTTATTTTAGATTTAATAAGAATAAGAGTATTGTTTTATATGCCAGAAAATATGCTTTTTATCCTAACTGCGAGCATCGGGCACATATTCCCTTTACCGTAAGTTCCATCTCCTGGCTCTGATATTTTTCTGGCAGTTCTACATGGGGGATCTTTGATTTCGGCAGGCAGAAAGTCTCTTTGCAATTATTGCAGTAAAAATGAATATGAAGGTCTTTATGATCGCCGGCTTTGCAGCTGTCCTGGCATAGTGCGAATTTGGCAACGCCGCTACCGTCATCAATTTTATGCACCAGGCCATGTTCTTCGAAGGTTTTTATGGTTCTGTAAAGAGTAACCCTGTCTGTACGCTGCATGCCGAGCTCAAGGTCTGTAAGACTTATCGCACTGATCTGCTTTGTCAGATGGTCAAGCACCAACAGCCGCATGGCTGTCGGGCTTATTTTTTTTTGTTGCAGGATATCTTCGAAATTCTTGTCCATAACTAATGTTCCTCTCCGGAGCCGGCAGTTTTTGATTGAATATAAAAAGCGCCTTTGGTAACAATTAAGGCATCTTTTGGAACTTTTGATAAAGGCGTTATTTCGATATATCCGAGTTCCGAAACACCGGTTGCTACCTCAACGGCCTTGAACGTATAGTAGGTGCGTTTTTCATCGCGTCCAGCCTCTTCGGCAGTATCCGGACCAGCCTCTTTTTCAATATGACTGTTGCTGACCATAAATATATAACTTTTACTTTGAGCAATTATTACTGCATCTTCAGGAACCGCAGTAGTAGTGCTGGTACCTACATTGATCAGGGCAGACACATACATGCCTGGAATGAGGTTACGGTTAGCGCTGTTATCAATCCTGGAATGGGCAACAACAGCCTTTGTTTCATTTTCAAAGTTTTTGTTGATTCCATAAATCTTACCGCTTATCTGCTGGTTGTTCTGGTTGGTTAGTATGAAGTCGACCTCTTGCCCCGGTTTTACTTTAAACAGGTCTTTTTCATATACCAGGAGATCGCAGTGAATGCTGCTGTTATCGGTAATACTCATCAGCGGTTCACTGATACCTGCATAACTCCCGGTAGTGACGCGGATATGTCCCACTACGCCATTGATAGGCGAGGGGATGGCAACCTCAGTAATAATAGCTCCGTTATTCAGGGATCGTATGTTTACGCCGATCTGCTTAAGCTGCCTGCTGAGTGTCTGAAATCGTGATTGTTCGGCAAAATAATCTGATTCAGCTTTCTGAAACACTTTTCCGGTCCCCGCTTTTGCGGCCATCAGTTCTTTTTGCCGCTCGTATTCTTTGGAAGCAAAAGAAAGAGCACTTCTTGATGTCAGGTAATCCTGCTGCACCTTTATGAATTCCGGGTTTTCCAGGACTACCAGCGTCTGACCTTTCCGTACATAATTTCCCTCCAGTACAAGTATCTTTTTTACGACTCCGTCTACAAGCGGATGTACCTCCGCCTTATTCTGCGGCGGAACTTCCAGCTGTCCGTTCGCTTTAACCACACTTTTAAGATTTTTTAGTTCAATTTTACCTAAAGTAATACCGACAGCCTTCATCTGGACAGAAGAGAGCTCAATACCATCTTCGTGACTTTGCTCTTTTTCTTCCTGTTCGGGCGGGGCAGAACTTTGACAGGCAGCGATCAATAAAGGCGCGCACAGCAATAGAAGATACTTTAAATTATTTTTAAGGTGATATATCAGGGTATTCATTATAATGTTCCTTTTAAAAAGTTAAGCTGAACGATTGAAAGATTGTATTGCCGGAGAGCCTCCAGATGCTGCATGCGGATTTGAATGGCCTGAGAAAGATGCTGCAGAAGTTCGACATATCCAATCTCTCCTTTTTCAAAAGCGAACTGCGAAATACGCAGCATTTCTGAGGCCTCATTCAATGCCTCATCATCATAAAATTGCAGGGTCTCTATGTGTTTTGATACTTCGTTAAGCTGTTTGCTGTAATCCGAACCCGCCGAATTCTCTACAGAAGAAAGGGTTGATTCGGCAATTTGCTTTTCAATGCCGGCAGATTTAATGCGGGCACGCTGCGCGCCGCCTGCCAGGGGAATAGCAATACCAAGCTGAAATCCTGCCATCCTGGTGCCGGGAAAGTAAGACCTGTCAATTCCTGCAGGGTTAAATCCCTTAATCAGCAGTTGCTGCGAATAACCAATGCTGAAATCAGGAAGCACTTTTCTGCGCTCAAGCTGCAGTTTATCAGCGCTTAATTGCACCTGCTGGCGCTGAAACTGGATGGACGGGTTATTTACTGCAGAGTCTGCTGCTGATATTGATTCCGGCAGTTTTAATTTTTCCGTTGCTGCAATTATTTCTCTGCTGCCGGTAAGACGTTGTAATTCTGCCTGGCAGATCTTTAAGTTTGCTTCCGCCTGCTTTTGCTGCATATTTACTTCACGCAGCCTGGTTTGTGCAGCAAGTTTTTCCAGGTAGGAGCTTTCTCCTGTTTTGTAACGCAGGCTGGCCCGTTCCCTGAACTTCAGATATATGCTGTCGAGTGATTTGAGCATGCTGATGCTCTGCTGCCGGTAAGCCAGTTCGTAATACGCCAGGCTTATATCCCTTACCAGTATCTTTTCTGAAATGGCATAAGTCTGCTGCGCTAATTTTTGCTGAGCTCCAAGCACCCTTGCCTGTGCCGTATAAACTGAGGGAAAGGAGAACGTCTGGCTGATCCCTATACTATTGTCATTACTGCCGCCAGCAGTCGGATCCTGGGAGATGCTTATCTGTGTCCTGGCCGGGTCGAAAGCCGTTTTTTCCAGCACCCGGGCTTGCTCTGCTGCAAAAGCTGTTGCTTTAAGTGCCGGGTTGTTAGATAAACCGATCTGAATGGTTTCTTTCAACGTCCTGGGTGTCTGGGCAATTGCGGAAGGGGAGACCAGGCATGCCGGGATAAACAATAATGTAATAATCGTAAGAGTGGTGTTTATAGCTGTCTTACCTTTTATTTCTTCTTTTGCAAAGAACAGGACGTACAGGGCAGGGAGGATAAGTAAGGTAAGCAGTGTCGAAGATATAAGTCCGCCGATCACCACAGTAGCGAGGGGCTTCTGTACTTCGGCGCCGGCTGTACTTGAAAGGGCCATTGGCAGAAAACCCAGCGAGGCCACAGAAGCCGTAAGGATGACAGGTCTTAATCTAACCTGTGTCCCTTTTCGTACCCTTTCATATATATTGCTGATGCCTTCGGCTTTAAGCTGGTTAAAATAACCGATCAGAACTATCCCGTTCAAAACCGCTACCCCTGATAAAGCGATAAAACCTACCCCGGCGGATATGCTGAACGGCATTCCCCGTAGATAAAGCGCTATAATGCCACCTATAGCTGATAAAGGAACCGCCGTAAATATGAGCAGGCTTTCTTTGACCGATCTGAAAGTAAGATAAAGCAGAATCAGTATAAGGAGCAGGGCTATGGGTACAGCAACCGCAAGCCGGTCTCTCGCTTCTTCAAGGTTCTGAAACTGCCCGCCAAATGTAGTATAGTAACCAGGAGGCAGTTTTAACTGAGTATCCAGTTTATTCCTGATCTCATCAACAACGCTTTGAACATCCCGGCCTCTTACATTAAAACCTACATAAATCCTTCTTCTGCCGTCTTCGTGAGAAACCTGTGAGGGGGCGTCTTTAATTTCTACCGACGCTACCTGACTCAAGGGGACCTGGTTGCCCGAGGGTAGTGATATATATAGATTTTGAATATTCCTGATATCTTCCCTGAGGTTTCTTTGAAGCCGGACCACCAGGTCGAAACGCTGGTCGCCCTCAAACACGACACCAGCCGCCCTGCCAGCAAAAGCCGTTTGCAGTACAGCGTTAATATCTTCAACCGATAATCCGTACTGCGAGATCTTATCTCTGTTATAAGTTACTGCGATTTGCGGCAGGCCGTTCACTTTTTCGGTATGAGCCTCGTTTACTCCTTTAACCTGCCTTACTATTTTTGCTATTTCTTCTGCCTTCCCGGCAAGTACCTCCATGTCGTCGCCAAAGATCTTGACGGCTACATCCTGCCTGATGCCGGTCATCAGCTCATTAAATCGCATTTGCATGGGTTGGGTTACTTCTACATTAAGACCAGGGAAGATTGAAAGAGCCTCCTCAATCTTCTCCGACAGTTCTTCGCGGCTCCCGGCACTGGTCCATTCTTCTTTAGGCTTCATGGATAACATCATGTCTCCGCGTTCAACAGGCATAGGGTCTGTCGGTACTTCAGCACTGCCGATACGGGTTACAGCCTGCCGTATTTCAGGGAAAGCCGATTTAAGTACTTTTTCTGCTTTTCCGAAGGTTTCAATAGTTTTCGTTAAGGAGGTACCCTGCATCATACTTACCTCTGCTGTAAGATCCCCTTCCTCAAGTGTCGGGATGAACTCGCCACCCATGGTACTGAAAAGCCAGATGCTCGCCGCAAGGCAAACTGCAGAAGCCAGCACTACCGTTCTTTTTCTCTTTAATGAAGCTTCGAGGGCCGGCGCATAAATTCGCTGCAGGAAATCCATAATGCGGTCTGAAATAGTTCGCTTATGAACAGTCTTTTTGCTTAAGAACAAAGCGCTTACCATGGGCACATAAGTAAGCGAAAGAATAAATGCTCCGAGTATGGCAAATGCCACCGTTTCCGCCATCGGTTTAAACATTTTTCCTTCTATGCCCGACAGGGAAAATAAAGGAAGATATACGATTAGAATGATGATCTCTCCGAAAGCGGCGCTGTTCCTGATCTTTGAACTGGCATGGTAAACTTCATCATCCATTTGTTTCTGATTCAGTTTCAGGATGCCCGATTTGCTTAAGCGGCTGTTGGTAATGTTATGTACGATGCTTTCTACTATAATAACTGCCCCGTCTACTATCAGTCCGAAGTCAATGGCGCCCAGGCTCATAAGATTTCCGGATACGCCAAACAGGCGCATCATAGCGAGTGCAAAAAGCATAGCCAGCGGGATAACCGATGCTACAACCAATCCGGCACGCAGGTTTCCGAGCAATAATACCAATACAAAAACAACAATAAGACCTCCTTCAATAAGATTCTTTTCCACCGTGCCGATAGCCCTGCCTACCAGTTCGGTGCGGTCAATAAAGGGTTCAATAATCACACCTTCAGGCAATGATGCCTGGATCTGTGTCATTTTTGCCTTAACATTTTTTATTACTTCATTGAAATTGGCGCCCTTAAGCATCAGGGTAATACCTGCCACCACTTCACCTTCGCCATTCCGGGTAACGGCGCCGTAACGGGTGGCACTTCCAAACTGTACAGTTGCCACGTCTCTGATAAGAACAGGTATGTTATTTTTATTGGTTATGACAATCTTTTCAATGTCCGAAAGAGATTTGACCTGTCCGAGCCCACGTATAAAATAGGTATAGTTCTGCTGTTCGATATAAGAGCCGCCGGTATTGGCATTGTTCCTTTTCAGTGCAGAGAACAGGTCGCTTATGGTAAGGCCGAAAGCGTTTAATTTATCGTTGTCGGCAGCAACTTCATATTGTTTTACAAAGCCGCCCCAGGCGCTTACTTCTGCCAGGCCTTCCGTGCCGTTTAACTGTCGCCGTATTATCCAGTCCTGGATGCTTCTCAGATCAGTTGCCGTATACTTCTGTTCATAGCCGGGTTTAGTGTGCACCACATAGTGGTAAATTTCTCCCAGTCCTGTGCTCACAGGGCCCATGGCAGGCTCGCCCATACCCTCCGGAATCTGGGATTCTGCTTCCTTCAGTCGTTCTGAGACCTGTTGCCTGGCCCAGTAGATATCTGTTTTGTCGTTAAAGACAATGGTGATAACCGAAATTCCGGACCTTGAAATAGAGCGCCTTTCGACTACATCGGCTATATTGCTGAGGGCAGATTCTACAGGTGTGGTGATAAATTGTTCTACCTCCTGTGCTCCGAGATCGGGCGCCTGAGTTATAACCTGTACCTGGTTGTTTGTGATATCCGGAACAGCATCGATGGGCAGGTTAAGAGCCGAATAGGTACCCCATACAATAAGGAGTAACACACCCGCAGCGATTACTATCTTATTCCGGATAGAATAAAGAATGATCTTATCTAACATGAAATTGCGTATTTAGTAAATTAATTGATATGCTGGGGGCTGATTATTCCCACAACTAAAAATTATCTAAATACGCGGAGGCTGGAAGAGAGAAGGTATTACAGCGTAATATATTCGTTGCTGGTAACCGCTGTTATGAGCCGTATTTACGGGGCTCACGGTCTGTATTTTAAAAGTAACAGGCTGAGTAAATCCTGCACAGCAGCTGCATGCACAAAGAGGTGAACAGGTATCCCCCGGACATTCAGTATGCACGTCTGATGCAGACTTTATTTGTAACTCATGGGGGTTAGATGCAGACTCAAAAGCATCTGCACATGATATGCCCGTCAGGAGCATAACATACACAGAAAGCAGGATACTCAGAATCTTCATTGCCGCAAATATACAATATGCTGTTAAATGTAACAGAACGCTTTAGAAATTTTAAAGTGATTCGAGGAAAGCTATCAGGTTATCGCGATCTGATTTCGAGAAGTTCCTGACCTTATCACCGGCACTTTTTGCCTCGCCGCCGTGCCACATAATCGCTTCCAAGAAATTTCTTGCACGGCCGTCATGAAGGAAATTAGTATGGCCGTTCACTTTTTGGGTGAGGCCGATTCCCCATAGCGGTGCCGTACGCCATTCTGAGCCGCTGGCAAGGAAGTCTGGCCGGTGGTCGGCAAGACCTTCACCCATATCATGCAGCAGCAGATCAGTATAAGGATGGATCAGCTGATTGCTCAGCTGAGGAAACGCTACATTTACAGACGTGCGCATATCGGGGATATGGCATTTAGAGCATCCGGCAGAAAGAAACAAGGCTTTTCCTTTTATAACTGTTTCTGTATTTACATTTCGGCGTGCAGGTACTGCAAGAGTGCGAACATAAAATTCAACATTATGCAGCAGGCTGTCGCTTAATTCATAATTATAACCTGGCTGACTGGTAAACTGGGTCTGACCATCGCTGCTTTCTTTAGGGAAAAGCGAAGTAGTAATCCCCATATCGCCATTGTAGGCAGCTGCGATTTGTTGTAAGAGGCTGGGCTGATTGGCTTTCCATCCGAACCGGCCAAGTACTTTTTTCATGTCTTTTACATCCCATACCCGGTTCGCCCGGCCGCTGATACCGTTTCCGTCTGCATCGGCAGGGTCTTCCCGCGCAAGGATATCTGCGTCACTTACACCCGCCAGAAGTCCAAGTCCGTAAACTGGAGCAGCAACCCTCGGAGAAAGCAGGACACCGGCAGGTAACGGGATATAAGGATCTGTTATTGTATAAAGAGGCTCGCGAAGTTTATAGGTTGAGCCATCTGCAAACGAATAAGTTTTTTCTGTATACGTGATAAGAACATCGGCCTCCCGTCTTACATTTAACAGACTCCGGGGCTGGATCTGGTCACCGTACCCGGGTACAGGAACCGGATTTCCATGTTCCCCTTCTCCGGGCAGACTTACCCGGAAAAGCATATTTGCGGCTGTTTCGCCAACACCCGGAACTTTTCCTCTGCCGTCTGACACATGGCATGACAAACAGGATACATTATTATAGACCGGCCCGAGGCCCGGATTCAGCGGGGCCGGCGAAGAAACGAAGGTCGCTCCGAACTGAACATCTCCTATTTCATGGATCCGTTCAAGATGCTCGGGAAGAGAATTGAAGGCATGAGAGTAAGCCCCGCTACCCTGGTCGAATACCGTTTGAGAACCGCCGTTAAGCCATTCGGCATCCGGGTTTTCGATTGCTCCCTGAAACTTACTGCATGCCAGCTGAATACTGATCATAGCAGTGATCAGCGCCAGTAAGACCTTTGTCGTTTTCCTCATTTTAACCTTGCCGGTTTACTTTACGTATTGCTGTATAAAAGGCCTGAGCTTCCCGTCAAGCACTGCCTGCAGGTCGTTTATCTTATCCATCGCGTTCTGAATCTTTGACTGCTCCGAGCCGATAGCTTCACCGAATGGTTTGTTGAAAGCTGCCAGCGCCGCTATAGCTGCCGCATGTTTACTCTTGATTTCCGTATCGAGCGACAGGTTATAGTTTCGTACCAGGTCTTCAATACCTTTGCCGTCGGCGGTGAATTTGCCCTGGTACATGTCTAATACGCCGGTAATATTGTTCGAAAAATCAGTAAAAGAATTTTTAGCAAAAGGACTTTCTTCCTGTGAAGGGTCGTTAGCGTCAAAGGGCTCTTTTATTTTGGCATTAGCAACCTCTTCGCATATACCGCTCATAGCATCAACCAGCTGGAAATAAGCTTCCTGCTGAGTTGAAAATTCCGCAGAACCTTTCCCGGCAGTAGCAAGCTGCGTAGCATAACCTTCAGACCATGTATTACGTACTTCTCCGCATAACTTCCGAAGATTCTGGGCGAGAGCTACCAGGTACGCTTTCTCCCTTGCAGTAAACTGTGCGGCTGTTTTGTTTCCGTCTCTTCCCCATAGAATGTACTCAATAGGGTGGAATCCTTTAAGGAAGTCGCCCAGGTTATCTACATATGTTTCTGTAAGCTCATCGTTATTATTAAGTATGGCATCCAGATCATTAAAATCTACCGGCCAGGAGTCTATACGGGGATCAATATTGTCGGCTTCAACAGGCCCGAAGAGCCAGCTTTCCGTTCTTTCCCAGGTGGTTCTGATGTTTTTCCAGGCGGCACGTGACTGTGTGAGATTGGTCTCATTTGTGGCGGCGTTCAGCGTTGTAACAGCTGCCAGCAGGGCGTCAGATTTGGCAAAAAGATCTTCATAAGAGCTTTTGGACACATTTGAGGAAATATCAGAGAGTATCTCTGCTTTTAACTCTTCAGTATCTGTATCCGAAGAGCTGTTCTTTTTACAGGAGGTGCTGAAAAAAACAGCAGGAACCAGTAATCCCAGGATTTTGGTGGTAATTCTTGTCATAAATTTTATATTAAGTGAATGATGATCTCGTTATTTATTTCTTCTGTTCTGAATTGTTTAAGAGGTTTCAAAGCCGGCTCTTTAAGTACATTGCCCTCAAGGTCAAACTCACTGCCGTGTGCAGTGCAATAGATCTTTGAACTGGTAGGAGTAAGCGGCTGATTTTCGTGTGTGCAATGCAGGTATAAAGCCTTAAAACTACCCTGTTTTTTCAGCAGCAGGATGTCGTTTTCAAGCTTTGAACTGCGCACAATAAGCATCGTATTTGATACGCTGAATTTTTCTGACGGAATTTTTAAGATGCCTGTATCAGAGGATGTTATTTTTAATAAAGGCATAGAAGCCGAACAGGCTTCCAGTAATACACCGAAGCTGCCAAGTCCGAGGCAGGCTGCACAGCCCGTCTTTATAAAGTTCCTCCTTGTTGTCATCCTTTAGAAATTATAGGCTATTCCTGTATTAACAAACCCGTTGTTCTTAAAATAAGGCACCTGCTGCGGAAACGGCGTTACTATAAGTGCCGGGTTGAATTCGCCGGTTATTCTCCTCACATAGTCTGCCTTTATAGCTATTCCGCGAATGGGTTTATACGTTAATCCTCCAATGAAATATTGTTTTCTGTTAGCCGGATTATCAATGCCATTGATGGGAACTGTCGCTCCCAGATCAATAAATTCATATCGTCCAAAAAGAATCAGGCTTTTAGCCGCGTGATATTTTTTGAACAAAAGATCATATCCGAGTTCACCGTAAGCTCCGTACATGGTTTCGGGAGAGTTATTGGCATAGGCACGGTTAATGGCATCTGCATTCTCTATATGAGCAAATGTGCCGATCACTCTGATTCCAATGCCGTTATGCGAGTACTGAACATTCATTTCTCCGAGAGAAACAGGATTGCCAAATGTGCCCGAGTTAAGCATCAGGCTGTCTGCCACTCGTTTTTCTTCGGCGGTAGAACCGCCAAGATACCCTGATGCCTGAATACGAAAGTTGTTGATATAATATAAAAGAGATCCGCTAAGGCCCAGGTTCAGGCCATTAACCGCCTGTCCCGCTTGTTTTCCTCCGCTAAGGCCAGACGCGCTGCTGAAATTCCTGGAATTTAATCCGTTTGTTACCGCTACGCTGTAGTTCAGTCCCGAAATATTTCTTACCTGCCCGTACAGGCCGACTCCCACTTCACGCCAGGTGGCCGGAATTACCTGTTCTTCGAGAAATGGTCTGTCTACTCCGTTAAAGGTAGAGGGTAAATGGTTCTCATTTATATACCCGATGCGTGGAATAAAAAGGCCTGCCACTATATAAGTAGATGGATTGAGATTAAACTTGAGGAAGGCTTGTTCCATGGAAATGTCGCCCTTTCCGCCGGTACCGTCATTTTCCCCGGTACTGGTAACAAGTGCATCTTCCATTTCCATTTCCGTAAACAGGGAAATATTATTGTTAAACTTATGCCCCAGAAACAACACGATCCGTTTCAGGCTGGCTTCTGCACTCTTTCTTTTAGTGTCTATGTTATATCTCGCTTCTCCATATCCGGAGATTACCGTCGCCTGCTGGCTTCTGATCAATCCTGTAGAAAGAGAATCCTCCGGGGTAAATACCTGAGCTTTAGCTGGAAGGTTCAGGATAGTTAAGCCACATATTATAATTGCGTAAAATTTTCTCATATTTTCGGCATAAAGATAGGTTCTTTATTTAGACTAATTATAATTAATATCACAATTGTAATAATTTTCAGAGTGCCGGCATAAATTAAATCAGGGCTTGAAACATTGTAGGGGAATTCTGCTTATATAAAAGGACCGCGGCTGTTAAACCTGGCAAATCTCTTCAGGTTGTTTTAACTGCGTAAAATCCAATTCCTATGAAATTTATTAAAACTTGTAATCTATATACAGTTCTTCTTTTATTAATTATATCGGTAAGTACCGTTAATGCCCAGACTAGACCCGAAAGAGGCAGGGTATACACGATCAGTAGCTTGGGAATGGGCCTGGCTACCGGTGATCTGGCCGATGTAATGAAACCGAAAGTTTCAACCAAGCTGGGTCTGGAGATATCGGTCGGGCAACGTGGTTTTTTTCTCAGTCCAACTGTAGACTTTCTGGTCTTTAATTATTACCAGCAGGAGCGTGAGTCTTTGAACATCAGCCTGGCAAAAAAGGGCCGTGGCACAATTACCAATTTTGCTTTATCTGTAGGTAATCGCCAGAAGGCCGGGAATTTTTATTTCTATGAGTTTCTGGGAGCTGGTTCTTCCCTAAGAAAGGAGGCGCGATTTCTGGCGAATAATGAGAGTCTGGAAATTGAGCAGGATTTTGAAAAAAGTAATAGTCTTTCATTTAGAGGCGGAGTTGGTGCGGAATATATGATAGGACAGTTTGTGTTATTTACAGAAGGAAGTGTTTTGTATAATAAGAGTGACTTACAGGCCCGTGACGTGAAGGTCGTTCCCTTATATCTGGGTTTTAAATCGAACATAAGCGGCTTGTTTAAAGGTAAATAGGATAAAACGTTTTTATGCCTTCGGGCAAACAGGTGTTTTTTAATCTTTTTTTCACACGAACTGTTTTAATATTCAAAATCTTCTTTATACATTTGCAGTACACAAAATAATTGTGATAAGGTTTAGGTTGCCTGCTGTGTCCCATATACAGCGGGCTTTTTTTTGCGATTTTTTTTTTGCCGGACTCTCAGATTCGCTGAACGGTCTCATTCCTGATTTTTTTATGATAAAAGAGGTTGCCTTGAAGGAAATCGTATAGTGAAGTATACTGCAGATTTGATTATAGGAAATCATGCCGGTCCTGAATTTGGCCCTGTCCGGATCTTAAAATAAAAAAGTTTGCTTTACCTTTTGTTAATACTTTGTTTACCCATTCTTTACCTAAAAGGTAAGCAGAGGTAAAGAATGGGTAAACAAAGGGTAAACAAAGTATTAATAATGCCGGATGTTTTTTGTCTTACCGGCAGCAGTGGGTAAACCAGATATTTTAAGCTATTTCCGTAATGCAGGGTCCTGGCCAAATATCAGGCTGAGCTGCTGGTAGAGCTGAGGGTGTTTTTCCTGCAGCTGTTCAGGTTTTTCAAAAAAGTATTCTGAAGCTACTGCCAGGAATTCGGCCTCGCTGGTCAGGGCATAAGGGTTAATGTCTGATTGACCAGCTTCGATGCGATGCATTTCATGGTGTATCATTTTGAGCCAGGGTACAGTATATCCGTGAGCCAGGAGACTTTCTGGAATGCCGTCGGTATATCCGTCGGATTTATCAAGAAGGTGAACAAATTCGTGAATAGCCGTATTCTCTTTGCCGGACGATGCTGAAAATCCTTTCTGCAAAGCCGTCCTGGAAAGCAGCATCTGTCCGTTCATATACCCGGATCCCACCATACCTAGTATGTTTCGGGAGCCGCCTTCAAACTGAAATTCGTTGTCGAAGCTATCCGGGTAAAGGATCACATTGCTGAGATTTTTATATTTCCAGCCTGGGAATCCAAAAACAGGGATCACTGCACTTGCAGCTACAAACACTTTGTCGAGGTCGTTGATCTCTGTTCCGACACCTTCAATCCATACATAATCCAGGAATTCCTTAACCCGCTTTTCAAACCTGAGCTTGTTGCCGTCGTCCAGTTTCTGATAGTAGGAGATGTGCATCGTCATGAGCTCCCGGTATTCATTGAAAGCCATTTCATTTATAACAGAGATAGCTTTCTTTTTTCTCCGGGACAAAATCCAGGCTGTCAGCACTAAAAGTAAAACGGCGATCGCTAAATTCATCGGGCTAAACTTTCAGGAGCTTTTCAACAGTGATTCCAGCTGCATGGAAATAGCCTGGAGCAGACCGATACTCAGCGTATTTGCCTTGTCTTTCAACTGCTCGGGGCTTACAACAGCCCGGTACTTTCTTTCTTCATCCGGCTCAAACAAGACTGCAATATCCTCTATGGTTACTTCTATCTTATGAGTATAGCCAGAGAGATGAAGGCGGGCTTCAAATTCATGTTCTTCACCCAGGTAGTTTACCGGGAGGCTAAATACATCGTCCATTTCGTTAAACAAAGTTAACATGATTTCGTGCATTTCACTGCACAGACGAGATTCTTTTACTCAAAGAGCCAGTCAATATCTTTCCCTGTAGCGCCAAAGCCGGCATTGTAAATTTTAACTTCCTGGTTATCGTTGATAAACCCAAGCAGCAGCAATGCTCCTTTTGGAAGGTTTAACGTGTGTGTGCCGCTTTTAAAAGAATAAGAATGCACATTTACTGTAGGAAGGCCTTCTGCAAATAAGGCATTAGCGATTTTGATCTCTCCCTGGCCGTAGTCGTTTGCGCTGGCATCTGTTTCCAGCTCCGGTGCTTTTGCAAAGCTGTTATCTGCTTTGTTGAAGTATCCAACCAGTAACTTAACCGGGCCTGTTGCCGAGAACCTGATACTTGTGCCCTGTTTTTGTTGTCTGGCTTTTGACTGTTTCAGCGCTTTCAAACCCTGCAGTTCAATGGCGGCATCGCTCATTGATACAGAAGTGTCTGTAAATAACTTTTGTCCGCTGCCAAGTGTATAAAAACCGTCTGCTCCTGATAGTATTTTTACGGTAGCATTCTTGTATGGCTGCCTTTTTCCTGCCTGCCCTGCTTTATTACTGCGCAGGGAGTCGATACTGTTTTTTAAATTATCCAGTTCTTTCTGATATACAGGCAATAATTCGAACCAGTTTTTATAAGTAGCATCGACACCCCGCATAGGTATCTTACGTTGCGGGGTTTGCATACTGTTTGCATAGAGATAAGAATCTTTTGTGAGTTTAACCAGTTCGCTGTACTGCGCGATGCTTCGTTCCAGGTATGGAACAGCTTTTTCAAGATCAGCTACGTCTTCAGAATATTTGTACCTGAGAACTGTAATTGCCGCCCGGGCTTTCTCTGCGTAGAAATTAGCCATAGCATTGTAGCAATAAATATCGTTTTTAAGCCGGGCAAATTCTTCTTTGTTTTTGCTTACATGGACCGCAGCCTTGTCGATAGCTTCTACTGCTTTTTTACCATGTTCGATCACCTCATCTGCTACCAGTGCCGGGGTTTCGCCAATGTGTTTTTCGTTCTTCCATTCTTTTTCAGCGTATTGGATGATCATTTCGCCTTCAGGGGCTTCTGATTCATATAACATGGTGAACAAGCCGTATCTGAACGGGTTAATGAGCTGGGTCATTAACATTCCCAGTGTTAAGGTTTGCCTGTTCCCATCTGTAATGCCGTATCTTCTTAATAATTTGGGAGAGATTTCGCCGGTCTGCTCATAAGCTTCAAGAATTTGTTTTCCTGCTTCCGTATCTGTCCCGAATGTGCTGGCAAGGGAATTTCCCCAGTACTTAATTTCCTGTTCCCTGCTTCTGTTCGCTTTCCATGCATATCTTGCCCAGGCTTCGTACCACATCTGATCACGGTCTACCTGCAACAGGCGCTGATCCGTTTTATCGGCAGTATAAGGCCAGTCCCAATAAGAAGCCTGAGGATATATGTGGATGCCGTTGGATCCATATATATTGTGCATAGCCTGAACTGATTTCTGAATAAAATCGGGTGAACTATATCTGAAGGGCTCCAGGTTAGCCAGAATATGCACGTTCTGAATATGTACTGTACCAATGCTGCTTAATTTCCGGTGCAGTTCGGCCCAGCTGCCGCGTGGAGTATAGGTTGTAAGTGCCTCCCCGTTGTACTTTGCCATGGTATATAGATTCTTATAAATAGGAAGAGCTTCTTTCATAACCCGGGGGGCGTCCGTATCGTGAGCTCTTAAAACTATGGGAGGTTCTTCTGTTTTGCCCAGCGAAGTTAACCCGTCTTTAACCCCTGGAATTATAGTTTTTGTAAACCAGTCGACGTCATCCTGACCTACGCCCTCCATGGCTTCTCCGAGGGTGATAAGGAGCCCGACGTTCGGATATTTTTCTACAAATGCAGCGATTGATTTGCGGGTGTAGTCTGCGATCAAAGGAGTAATAGGGCGGTTCCTGTCTTGTGTTTTTATATTGTGTTTTTCTGCGAATGGCTTGGATACAAGAATGTTGTAGAACATCTGTATTACCCAGATACCGCGTTTGTCTGCTTCTTCGGTAAGAAACCGGAACATCTCCTCATTTTTTTTGAATGTTGCATCGTCTACTTCAACTGCATAAGGATAGTCCTTTAGTTTCACCAGGGAGGCAAAGGGATGTCCGTTCCACAGGTATAATGAGTTGTAACGATTCTCAACCATCATATCCAGGTATTTTATCCAGAGTGCTTTATCATATAACCAGGGAAAGGTCTCCGGCGTATAGGGATATTCATATACCGTTCTGCCCGGCAGATAATAAGGTTTCTGAACGCCGATACATGTGCCCCGCAACACCATTTCAGGCTTGTCCTGCATATTTAACGTTTCCGGGATTTTTCCTTCTGCTTTAATTCTGCCGGCCAGTTCAAGGCAGCCGTATAAAGCGCCGGAATTATCGTCGCCGGTTATAAGAACACTGCCGGATGAGGCAGTGATAGAATATCCTTCTTTGCCGGTTTTTTCTGTTGTCGTCTTTCTGCTATCCCCTGCACTTTGTATAAGATCGCTTGTTGAAAGTCCTATCGCGATTATTGCTTTAGCCCGCGGCAATTTATCCTGCTGCAGGCTGCTAACCTGGTAACCGGCAGCAGTTAAAGCTTCCCGTAATTTATCTGCACCATATTTTATCCTTGCATGGCTTTCCAAAGGAGTAACTACTGTTATATTCTTTTGCGCTGCAGCAGGCGTATTTGCCTTTACCTCTTGTAAGGAGAGTGTCAGCGAGCAGAATACGCTGAATAGAATAAAAATAAACTTTTGCATCCGGTTTTATAGCGTTAATAAGTGTGAGCCTTGCAGTTATTGAAACTGGTTAGTTAAAGGCTTCACAAAGTTAGCTACGGCAGAATAGAATGCGCTGTAATATTTTCCCCTTATTTTGTATTATCTTATCTAAAAGAGAGAAGGGACAGGTCATAATTTATATCCAAGTCCGATTCCCGCCGTCCACTTTCCGTCTAACGAAGCTGTTTTTGCGTTATAATAAAACGGAACCTGAAGTGCGATGTGTTTGAATACTGCCGTAACTCCAAATCCCAGGGATGGCGTTATAACTGAATTTTTATACGTTACGGCTTTATCTTCTTTAATTCTTAAAGAGGGAAGAAGCCCCAGTATAACTACACCTGGCTTTTTGCTGAATTTTAATCCTGGTCCGGTAAAATTGAGGAAAGCGCCTTTATCTGCATATCCGGTCACTAAGATTCCTTCGGTTAAAATAATTCCGCTTTTCCGGGTTTCTGAAGACTGCCCATAAGTTTTAATCGCCGGGAGGAAGAGGATGAGTTTAATAAATAATATTGCCTGTTTCCGGAAGTTCATAGTCGTTCTGTATTAGAGAAAGTATTGTTATTGAATAGATGAAGTGACTGAATCCTTGTTTTTGCCGTAAGTGTAATAGATGGCCATACCTGTAAATAAAAGGCCGCCAACAATATTGCCCAGGGTAACAATTAACTGGTTACTGAGCCACCAGTCTGCTATGCTTATTTGTGCGCCAAATAACATACCAGCGGGGATAACGAACATATTTACTACGGCATGTTCATAACCCAGGGCGTAAAATATAAAAATAGGAATCCCTGCAGCTACGATTTTCCCCGGGGTAGATTTAGATGTCATTGCCATAATTACTCCCATGCATACCATCCAGTTGCAGAGTATGGCTTTTACAAACGCTACCAGAAGCCCCTGCGCTCCATGCTGGGCATATCCTGCCGTTTTCTTTTCGGCAGCTGTAATGATGAGCTGAGCCACTGGTTCTATTTTGGCAGAAGATCCCATTCCGGATGTCGCTATCCAGAACAGAAACGCAAATAAGAGGCTTCCGATAAGGTTTCCGGTAAAAACCCAGAACAGGTTTTTAACCATGCTTCCAAAAGTTATTTTTTTCTCCAGCCAGGCAAGCGGGACGAGAGAAAAGCTGCCGGTTACCAGCTCAAGCCCAAGGATAACGATTATTACAAAGCCGACCGGGAAAACGAGAGCGCCCGCTAAGCCGATTTTGGTTTGAGATACAGCCAGATTAGCCAGTGTAGCTGAAATAGCCAGCAAGGCCCCTGACAGGCAGCCCCTGATCAGCAGATCTTTGACAGGTAAAGCAGCTTTTGTTAATGCAGCGCTCATCATTGAGCCTGCTACTTCTTTTGGTGATACGTAATCCATAATATCAGATGTAGGGTTTTAGAGTTACTTTAATATACCTGCGGATAGTGCACCGCTGTCAGAATGGGTGGCAGGGTATGTGTTTATATAAACCATCCCGCTTTCGACCTTTACAGCATAGGTTTTTAATGCGCATTCATCTCCGTTAAGACATTCACCGGTACTGAGCGAAAACGTTTTTTTATGGAAGGGACAGGCCACCTTGGGTTCATCTCCCAGGGATCCCGTCATCCCGCGGCTAATGGCCATCTGTTGCCGGTGGGGGCAGAGGTTCTGTGTGGCGAACCACTGATCCCGGCGTTTAAAATAAAACAGGGCAATTTGTTCATTCTCATATCTTATACAGACGCCTGCATTTTCTACTGCATCTTCTACACGGCATGCAGCAAACCATTTTTCCTTTGTTTCCATGTTTTTTTTGCTATTACGTTATCGGGATTTTAATATCAGAAGAGTATCAGGCAAGATTCCAGTCTGCCGCTTTTTTTTGTCCGCGCATTTCGCTGAATTCAACCGTTGGATCTTTCTCTCCCGGCGCATTTACAAAATGATTGAATCTTTTGCGTATTGCCGGATCTTCGACGGCGGCTTTCCATTCGCAGGTATACGCCTGCACAAGTTTTTCCATCTCCTCTTCCCACAGTCTGGCCATTTCCAGGCTGTCGTTAACCACTACATTTCGCAGGTAATCTATGCCGCCTTCCATTTTATTTAACCAGGTGGCAGTACGGGTAAGCGGGTCGGCTGTTTTTATATAAAACATTAAAAAGCGGTCTATAAACCTGATACAGGTATCGCTGTCAAGGTCGGCGGCAAGGAGGTGAGCATGCTGCGGCTTGCTGCCCCCATTGCCGCAAACATAGAGGTTCCAGCCTTTTTCTGTGGCGATGATGCCAAAATCTTTACTTTGAGCTTCTGCGCATTCCCGGATACAGCCGCTAACTGCAGATTTAAATTTGTGCGGCGCTCTCAATCCGCGGTAGCGTTCTTCAATGCGGATGGCAAAACTCACGCTATCGTGTAGACCGAACCTGCACCATGTACTCCCTACACAGCTTTTTACAGTTCTGAGTGCCTTTCCGTAAGCATGTCCGCTTTCAAACCCTGCAGCTATGAGCTCTTCCCATATGGAAGGCAGATCGCTGAGATGAGCGCCAAACATGTCGATGCGCTGCCCTCCTGTTATTTTTGTGTACAAAGAATATTTCTTTGCAACCTGCCCGATAATGATGAGCTTTTCCGGGGTAATCTCGCCGCCTGGTATACGGGGTACTACAGAATAGGTGCCTCCTTTCTGAATATTGGCCAGAAAGCGGTCATTGCTGTCCTGCGCAATATCGTTCCCTTTTTTTAGGATCATTTCATTCCAGAGACTCGCGAGTACAGAAGAAACCAGGGGCTTGCAAACTTCACAGCCTTCGCCTTTACCGAATTCGTTTAACACATCATCGTAGCTTTGAAGTTCATGGATCTTTATAAGGTCGTACAATTCCTGCCTGCTGTAGTTGAAATGTTCGCAGATTACATTTCTTATATATTTACCATTGGACTTAAGGGTATGCACCATAAGGTCTTTAACCATCGGAAGGCATCCGCCGCATCCGCTACCGGCTCCTGTGCATTTTTTTATAGCATCTACAGTTTCGCAGCCCCCGCCGGATACTGCATTGCATATAGCTCCCTTGCTCACTCCCTCGCAGCTGCAGATGAGTGCACTGTCTGGTAGTGCTGCCACTCCGCTGCCTGCAGCGGGTTCTGATCCTTTACGCGGTGCTGATATAAGATCATCCGGATCAGGAGGTAAAAGAATTTTATTGTTTACCGTCTGGAGAAGCATATTGTAAGCAGACGCGTCTCCGATCAGGATACCACCCAGGAGGTATTTACCATCCTGGCTGATATTAATCCGTTTGTATGTTTCTTTAAAAGTATCTTCAAAAATTATGGTACGGCAGTGGGGTTCAGTAATGAAAGGATCTCCGAAACTGGCTACGTCTACTCCTATTAATTTTAGTTTGGTACTCATGTCGAAGCCATTGAATGTTTTTTCGTTGCCGTTAAGTCCCGAGGCCACCACTTCTGCCATTTCATAACCCGGCGCTATCAGGCCATAGATAGCGTGATCATAAAGAGCGCATTCGCCGATGGCATAAACAGAAGGATCGCTGGTCTGCATTTTTTCGTTTACCACAATACCACCACGCGCGCCTGTTTCCAGGCCGCACTGGCGCGCAAGCTCATCGCGCGGACGAATTCCGGCAGATATAACCAGAATATCTGTCATCAGCTCTGAGTTGTCTGTGAATTTGAGGCTTGTTATATTGTTGTTGCCTTCTATACTGGCTGTGCTTTTATTTAGATGAACAGAAAGACCAAAGGATTTTAGTTTTGCCTGTAACATAAGGCTTGCCGGTCCGTCGATCTGTCTTGGCATTAACCTTGGAGCAAATTCAATGACATGCGTTTCCCGGATGCCGAGGTCGATCAGTGCCTTTGCTGCTTCCAGGCCAAGAAGTCCGCCTCCTAAGACGGCTCCTGTTGTTGCATTGGCAGCATATGATTTGATAAGTTCAAGATCTTCAATTGTACGATAAACGAAAACCCCTTCTTTTTCAATACCTGCAATGTCTGGTACAAAGGCAGATGAGCCAGTTGCCAGTACCAGGTAGTCGTAATTTGTACTTTTCCCCTGTCCGGAATAAATAGTTTTGCGGTCGCGGTCTATTTTGATAACCGGATCATTCAGATAAAGGCTGATGCCGTTTTCTGCATACCAGGTTTCGGTAGAAAGCGAAAGATCGTCCGCTGATTTTCCACTAAAATACTCACTGAGATGAACGCGGTCATAAGCTCGTCTGGGTTCCTCAGCAAAGACTATTATCTTGAAAGAGGTTGATTTTGCTGTTATTTTTTCGCAGAATTTATAGCCAACCATTCCATTTCCTATTACAACTATCGTTTTTTGTGCCATGCTGATTGTTTTTGCCTTTTAATTCTCTATTATTTGATAATATCTACTTTATGTAATATTATTTTGTGTTTATATATCCAAATAGAGCAAAATAATATTACATATGCAATATTTTAAGACATTAAATCAGTTGGTTTTAGTATTTATATGATATTTGTAATGTTTATAGGTTTTTATTGGTCGTTTTTTTCGCATTTAATATTTTATATAATATCTTTTTATAATTTTATTAGTACAAAAAGATATTTGTTGTCGCGTTGTCGGTTTAATCTGTGTTATTTTGGAGGTGTTGATGCGTTTTTTAGGAATTTTTAACGCATTTTTCGTCTATTTGAAATAAATATTGGTGTATTTCTATAGAAAAGATGAAAATGAGAAGGTTTTGGGTGAGGATAAGGTTTAGGTTTGAGGTTAACCGAATATAGTTTTTGCTTTTTTAATAGTAGCGGAGAGATCAATTCCATCTCCCAGCACTCCCTTAAAAAGATCTCCTTCCTTTTTTACCCGGTCTATAGCATTAAAAATAGTAAAGTCTTTCATTTTTAAACCTGGTTTTACTTCAGACCAGTGTAAAGGCATAGAAACGGTAGCTCCGGGTTTCGGCCTCAGGGAATATGGGCCTGCAATTGTTGCTCCGGGACGGTTCTGTAAAAAATCGAGATACATTTTTCCTTTTCGTTTAGCGATCATTCGCTCCAGGCTGGTATATTCCGGTATTTGCTGATGTACAATGTTTACGATCAGACGGGCAAACATTTGAGACTGGTCATACGAATATTTTGCATCCAGTGGTATATATATATGCATGCCGGTAGATCCGGAAGTTTTGCAATAACAGGGTACATTAAGCGCATCAAGGACTTTTTTTACTTCAAGAGCTGCTTCGATAACCTGGTCAAAAGTATTTTTATCGGGATCCAGGTCGATAACGCAGTAGTCGGGATTATCCGGAGACTGGATCCGGCTGAACCAGGGATTCATTTCGATACAGCCCAGAGTCGCCATCCAAAGTAATGAAGCTTCGTCGGTACCAACCAGGTATTCTTTATGCTCGCCTTCACTTGTCGTATAAGGAAAGGTTTTTACCCAGTCGGGTGCTTTACCGCTTACATCTTTCTGGTAAAAGCTCTTTCCATGAATTCCGCCGGGAAATCGGTTCAAAGACTGCGGCCTGTCTTTAAGGTAAGGAAGTATATATTCTGCGATCTGGTAATAAAAGTTGAACATGTCTCTCTTGCTCACTTTATCTTCAGGCCAGTAAATTTTACTCAGATTAGTAAATTTGAGATCATGCCCGCAGATCTTACGAACCTGGGTTTCATCTTTCGGATTCAGCAGTGTCCTTCTTTCCTTGGATTTGGGCGCCTGCACGACATCGTCATGGTTTTCTTTCTGTCCGTTAGCTACTGTTTCTACAATTTCTTCCGTTGGTACCGGTTTTTCGCGTACTACCTCTTTTGCCTTTTTATCTTCTCTCATTCCCTGGAAAGACGGATGCCTGAATACGCCGTCGCTGGTTATTTCGGCGAATGCAACTTCGCATACCAGTTCGGGTTTTAACCAGGTAGCCTTCGCTTTAGGAGGATTAGGCCTGAACCTTGATGGTTTGTTTACGTCAGGGATGCTGGAAAACGGACTTTGTTCAGTAATAAGCGGTTTGAACAGCTGCATCATTTCTTTTTGAACTTTATCTGAAAAGCCCGTTCCTACTTTCCCGGCATATTGAAGCTGCCCGTTTTCGTAGACGCCCAGCAGAAGTGAGCTGAATTGTTTAACGGTATCCTGGTTTTTCGTATAACCGGCTATAATCACTTCCTGGCGTTTATTGATCTTTATCTTGAGCCATTCTCCTGACCGGATTCCCGGGGTATAAGTGCCGTCTGCTTTTTTTGCAATAATACCTTCCAGTCCGATCCTTTCTGCTGCCCTGAAAAATTCAGTGCCGCTGGCACTGAAGACTTTGCTGAGCCTTACACGATCATCGTTTGTGGGAAGAATGTCTTTTAAGATTGCCTGGCGTTTTGACAGGGGTAAGCCTGTCAGATCTCTTCCTTCGTACCAGAGAATGTCAAATGCATAATATACAAGTTCGCCGTCGGCTTCACTGCGCCAGTTCTGGAGGTCTCCGAAATTTGAAATGCCTTTCTCATTAAGCACCAGGATCTCTCCGTCTATTACGGTATTTATTTTCCAGCTTTTAATAATATTGTAAATAGGATAGAACTTCTCGTTGAAGCTCTTTTTATTGCGCGAAATCAGTTCTGCTTCGCCCTTATTGATTATTGCCAGAGCCCGGTATCCATCCCATTTTACCTCATATACCCATTCGGGGTCGTCAAAAGGTTCACTAACCAGTGTGGCAAGCATAGGTTTAACATTGCCAGGGATAGCTGCCTCCGGTGCTTGTTTAAGCAAGGTTTTACTGTCTGATTGTTTAGCGCCTGATTGTTTGCCCGCAGGCTCGGCTGCTTTTGTTTTTGTTTTTTTTGCCGGTTTTTCAATATCGGCCTCGTGCCCGTCTTTCCATACTTTTTCGCTGGTTTTTTCCATATTTTCGATAGACTTGCCTGATAATACAGACTTATCCATCTTTGTGATATCTTTAGCGGATGCGAACTCATCCTTGTGTTTAATCAGAAGCCAGCCATTTTCGCCCATACCATGGGTTTTAACAAGGGCGAATTCTCCCCTGAGTTTCTCTCCATGCAGCCTGATCTTTAATGATCCCTCCTCCAGTTGTTTTAGTAAATGTTTTTCCCTTGCCTTTTTTCCTTTTATTTCGACTATAGGCTCGTAGGTTCCTTTGTCCCATACGATCACTGTTCCGCCTCCATACTCCCCTTTAGGTATAATACCTTCAAAGCTGCGGTAGTCATAAGGATGATCTTCCACCATCATTGCCAGCCGTTTATTTTTAGGATCGGTGGAAGGGCCTTTCGGCACGGCCCAGCTTTTTAACACCCCGTCCATTTCCAGTCTGAAATCATAGTGCAGTCTGGAGGCATCATGCTTCTGAACGACGAATATTAGCTGTTGATTATCTTTGCTCTTTCCTGCTTTTGGTTCATCAGTTTTACTGAAGTCGCGCTTCTTAACATATTTTTCCAGGCTCATAAATAGGTGTTGTTTACTTATTATTAATCGTACAAGGAGTAGAAAAGTTTTAAACTTAGCGCATTACGTACATGTAAAGAAGGAAATATCCTGTAATGGTCCTTTTAAGAAATTTTATGAATCTTTGCTGAAAATTACAAGGCCAAACACTCATGGGTGCAATAAATCATAAAGTTTTTAAAGATTTCTTTTTTTCAAAGTCGGCGGGGGGTATAATATTGCTGTTATGCGTATCGGCCAGCCTGCTGATCGCCAATACCTCTCTGGGGAGTCCGTTTGAAAAGATACTTGGAAGAGATATAGGAACAAACTTTGGGAATATTACGTTAAGGTACCCCTTGCTGCTCTGGATCAATGATGGTTTAATGGCCGTGTTTTTTCTGCTGGTAGGGCTTGAAATAAAAAGGGAGCTGATAGAGGGCGAGTTATCATCCTTAAAGCAGGCCAGCCTTCCGATAATAGCAGCTGTAGGAGGGATGCTTGTTCCTGCATTGTTCTTCCTGCTGTTTAATGCAGGAACTTCTACAGCGGGCGGCTGGGGAATTCCAATGGCTACAGATATCGCTTTTGCTATTGCGGTGCTTTCTCTTCTGGGCAATAAGGTACCTACCGCTCTGAAGGTTTTTCTGGCGGCGCTCGCCATTGTCGACGATCTGGGAGCTATTCTGGTGATTGCCCTGTTCTACTCGTCGGGGATACATTCAGAATACCTTTTTTATGCCGCATGTGCGTTCGCTGTTATGGTTATTTTAAACAGGCTGAAAGTAATGAACTACATTTTTTACCTGCTTCCCGGCATGTTCTTATGGTATTTTATTCATCATTCGGGTATACATGCCACTATTGCCGGAGTTCTTACTGCTTTTACGGTTCCAACAACGCCGGATAGTACTGAATCGCCTCTTGAAAAGCTGGAGCATCTCCTTACCAGGCTTGTTAATTTTTTTATCATGCCCATATTTGCACTTGCCAACACGAATATCCGCCTGGACGGAGAAATGTTTACAGGTATTTATAGTAACATGGGTATTGGAATTATGGCAGGGCTTTTAATAGGAAAACCTGTGGGTATATTCACAGCGTCCTGGCTGGCAGTTAAATCCGGACTGAGCAGATTGCCGCAGGGGGTAAAATGGACGCAGGTGCTGGGGATGGGCATCCTGGGTGGCATAGGTTTTACCATGTCTATATTTATTGCCATGTTATCTTATAAAGATGCAATAGTACAGACAGAGGCAAAGTTTGTAATATTATTTACATCCGTATTTGCAGGGCTGCTCGGGTATCTTCTTTTAAAAGTTACCTATTTAAGACAGAAACGGCAGCAGGTGGCTGAGCATTGATCAATACTCGGCGAATTCTTCATCCTGATAGCACCAAAGCCATTGTTCTCCCGGTTCGGCAGATGCCACCACCGGATGTTTGCTTGCGTGATAATGTTTGGTCATATGTCGTTCCGGAGAAGCATCACAACAGAGGGTAACTCCGCAGGTCTGGCAAGTGCGCAGATGAACCCACCGGGAGTTGTTTTTTATACATTCTTCGCAAATTCCGGCATCGCCGATCTTAACTTCAGAAATGGTTCTGATATGGGTGCATTGGTTCTGATCTGTCATAACTCTTTTATTAATTGAATATCCGGCCGATATACGCGGAACTTACCCCTGGTTACTGATTGTAAGTACAGGTTGTGCTAATATAATGATTAAATCAAGATGAATCTCAGGATATGGACAGCAAGTTAAGGGCTGATGTTCCTGTTAATTAGCAGATTTCTATCTTTTTTGAATAAATTGCTGCCACTTATCAGATATAAACTATTTTATGAAACTTACCCTCATACCCTTGTGTTGCAGAAAGTTCTTAATAAGGAGCGGAGCTTTATTATTCGCCTTCATAACAGCATATTTACCGTTAAGTGCCCAGGATGCTGAAAGGTTTTTTGACAAAAAGGACCTCATGCTGGTGGGGAGTTATTATTATCCGGAACAATGGCCTGAACAGAACTGGGACCGCGATTTGAAGAAAATGGCATCTCTGGGATTTGAATTCACGCATTACGGAGAATTTGCATGGTCGGCAATGGAGCCGGAGGAGGGGAAATATAATTTTGAATGGCTGGACAAAGCGATAGCCCTGGCAGAAAAATATAAGCTGAAAGTAGTATTATGTACGCCGACACCGACGCCTCCGGTATGGCTTACTCAAAAACATCCGGACGTGCTCATGGTAAATGCCGATGGCCGGACAATACAACACGGGGCCAGGCAGCAGGCCTCCTGGTCCAGCAAAGTTTACCGTGAGTATGCCGATAAAATAGTGACTTTGCTGGCCAAACGTTATGGAAATAACAAAACAGTGTGGGGCTGGCAGATCGATAATGAACCTTCTCATTATGGCGCATACGATTACAGTGAGAATGCTCAGAATGCTTTCCGAGACTGGCTTAGGAATAAATATAAGACAATACAGGCATTAAATGCGGTTTGGGGAAATGCATTCTGGAGCCAGACCTATTCCGATTTTAAGCAGATCAGGATACCTAACCCGAAAGAGCTCGTACAGCAGGCTAATCCGCATGCCATGCTTGATTTTAAACGTTTTTCTGCCGATGAGGCTGCGTTGTTCGTTATCAGGCAGAAAGATGTATTACGTAAATATATTCCATCTTCCCAGTGGGTAACGACTAACCTGATGCCTACCCATGCTGCGGTAGATCCGTTCAGAATGAAAGTATTGGATTTTCAGACCTATACAAAATACCTTGCAGAAGGTTATGACATGGGGCATGGAGAACAGGGATTCAGAATGGGATCGGCCAGCAGTATTGGGTTTTCAAATGATTTGTTCCGGCCAATAAACGGAGTCAGCGGTGTGATGGAGCTTCAGCCCGGGCAGGTAAACTGGGGCTTGTTTAATCCTCAGACTATGCCGGGAGTAGTGCGTATGTGGATTTATCATGTTATGGCCGGAGGCAATAAGTTCGTCTGTAATTACCGGTTCAGGCAGCCTTTATCCGGCGGGGAGCAATATCATTACGGCATTATGCAGACAGACGGAGTTAGCCTCAGCAGATCGGGAGAAGAATATGTAAAGGTAAATGCTGAGTTAAGGGAAATGAGAAAGTCCTATCAGCCGGGAGCTGTGGTTCCTGAGGTAATAACTAAAAGAAAAACAGCGATATTATATAATCCGGACAACCGCTGGGAAATGGACTATCAGCCTCAAAGTAATCAATGGGATTTTATGGCTCATATTACCCGCTATTATAAGGCACTGAAAAGCATCGGAGCTCCTGTAGACGTCATTGACGAGAGCAGGAATTTTCAAGATTATCCCTTTCTGATAGCTCCCGCTTACCAGCTGGTTGACGATAAGCTGGTTGCAAGGTGGAGAACATATGTTGAAAACGGCGGGAACCTGGTGCTCAGCTGCCGCAGCGGGCAGAAAGACCGGGAAGCCCATTTGTGGGAGTCGGTGTTCCAAAAACCTGTTATGGATCTTATAGGCGCAAAAGACATCTATTTTGATCTCCTGCCTGGAAATTTACAGGCGAAAGTTCAAATGGGCAGCGAAACCTATAACTGGAATAATTGGGGCGACGTAATTGAACCGGTAAATGCGGAAATAGTATGGGCAAGGTATAATGACCAGTTTTATAAAGGCAAAGCAGCTGTACTGCACCGCAGAATGGGGAAGGGCAGCGTTACTTATGTGGGGCCCGACTCGGATGACGGAAAACTTGAAAGAGATGTACTGACGAAATTATTCAGCGAGGTTAAAGTTCCCGTACTTAATCTTCCGGATGGCGTGCTGGTAGAATGGCGTGACGGTTTTTGGTATGGTTTTAATTACTCTTCAGAGGTACAGGATATTCCGGTGCCGGCCAAAGGGAAAATACTTATCGGGCAGAAAAGTCTCAGACCTGCTGAGGTGGTAATCTGGAAAGAATAACATAGGGGTAATATAAATAAGAATGCGGGCAGAAATTTTTAAAATTGTTGATACCCCACTGGAAGAGATGGGAGCGGAGCTTACATTAAGCCCCTTTATACGGTATCTGGAGAATAGGGTAAGTGAGGAGACTACGGTAAAAAAGGGCTTTTTTGAATACGTTCTGAACAAACTTAAAGCGAATGAGGGACTTGCCGGACAGATAGATCTCGGAAATATCGGTTTGTTTTCTGAGGAACTCGGCCTGCTTTATTCTTTATTGGTGGCGCCAGTGGCAGATGAGCAGCATACTTACTGGGCATTGACGCTTCCCATGGCGCCGGTAGTGTTCTATGGTACCGATGCCTTTTTTAACCTCATCGAGCAAAAAACCGTAAAAGACATCAAAAACGCGGCACCCGGATCAGATCATACAAAGGATAAATCGGAAGTGTATTACAGCCTGGTCCTGGAGCGGCTATATGGTTTTGAGCCTATCCGAAGAAACAATCTTGTTTATTCTTTTATTAATCCCCGGACCGGGCTTAAAGGTTATTATCGTTTACAAATAGATAATCAGTTTCTCGATGTATTTCCAAGGGAGGAGCTGCCGGTACTTGATTTTAACCAGATAAGAGAAACGATGACGGTAGGTGCGGGAGTGGAGATGCTTTATAAGGTCCTGCCGCTTGAAAGATTTCGTTTTGAGGGATTTTCTATGATGACTGTTACTGATGTGACGACAGAACAGGCCCTTGAAGAGATCAAAAACCTCATTTTTAACCGGGCTTCATATAAAGAACACGATTATAAGGTCAGCCTGACCCAATTGTTGAAAATGCTGGCGGGGAATCCCGATCTTAATTTTTGTGTATTGCCTCTTATTAAAATAGACAACAAGTTTGTATTTGATATTGATCAGAGCTATGACAGCTTTATAATTGATTTTTTAGTAAAAAAGGACCTTACAGGCGCCAGGATAAGACGGCTCGCACAGCGTTACCTGGAAAATCCGGTATTGCTCTATTCGGGCGGAGAGGGCAGCTTCCTCTCTGGTGAATTTGATTTACTTAAAGAATTGCAGGAACTTGGAACTGCCTCTTACGCAATCATCCCCATACATTTTAACAAGCAGATCGTCGGTATTCTTGAAGTGTACTCACAAAAGAAAAATATGGTGAACGAAAACTTGCTTGCGAAACTTGAAGCTACCTCTCATCTGCTTGCACTTTTTCTGAAAGATTACAATGATGATCTGAACAATGAAATTGAAAATGTGATTAAAGAGCAGTTTACATCTCTGCAGGCCTCTGTTCAATGGAAGTTTAAACAGGTATCCTGGCAATATCTGCGTGGGTTAAGGCAGAATGGAACTGCTCCGGATATCGGCAATGTACGTTTCGAGAATGTATACCCTCTGTATGGCGCTGCCGATATACGTAATTCTACGATCGAAAGAAACAGCGCCCTGGCTGCAGATCTTAAAACCCAGTTTAAAAGTCTTATTGAAACACTTGAACAGCTGGAGAGCAATAAACATTTGCCGCTTGTGAATAAAATTCTCTTTCAGTGCAGGAGTTATCTTGATCTGCTTGAATCCGGTCTTTCTGACGATCTCCAGCTTAAGGTAAAAGATTTTCTCGAAGTAGAAATTCATTCCTATCTGCAGCATTTCATGGAGGTGAGCGAAACTGACAGGCTGATTGCTGAACGTTATTATAAAGCTATCGATACGGAAACAGGAATTGCGTTTTCGCATAGAAGGTCGCTTGAGTTGTCCATGCAGATAGTAAATAATACCATTAACAATAGTCTCGAGGATTTGAATGAACAGATCAGGCAAACATATCCCAGCTATTTTGAAAAGTTCCGTACAGATGGGGTAGAATATGATATTTATATAGGGCAGTCTATCGCTCCGGATAAACCCTTCAATTTATTGTACCTTAAAAATATCCGTCTGCTGCAGTTAAAGGCAATGGCAGATATTGCGCGGCTAACGTATAACCTGCAGTCTGAAATGCCTGTTGCACTGCAGACCACGCAGCTTATTTATATAAATTCTGGTACCATAGATATCAGTTTCAGGAGAGATGAACATCGTTTTGATGTGGAGGGAGCATATAATATAAGATACCAGGTCATAAAAAAACGTATCGATAAGGTTCATATAATGAATAGTGGCGAAAGGCTTACTCAGCCGGGTAAAATAGCTATGGTCTATTTTAGCAGCAGGGAAGCAGATGAGTATAAGAGTTATATAAGTTATCTGCAGGATCTGAATGTATTAGATATAAGCCTTGAGGAACTTGAACTGGAAGAATTACAGGGAGTAAGCGGCCTGAGGGCCCTGAGGGTGGGGGTGGTACTTAATTAAACCTGCCGCAGTATAGATCTTATTAATAAATTATATTCACCAATGAAAACTGAAAAAGAGAAAATGCTTGCCGGAGAATTGTATGATCCGCTTGATATTCAACTTTCTGATGAACGGATAAAAGCAAGACTGCTTATTAAGGGGCTGAATGAGGGCCGTGAAGATATGATAGAAGAGCGTGCCCGGATATTGAAAGAACTGATTCCGAATGCAGGCGATGGATTATGGATGCAGCCACCTTTTTATTGCGACTATGGCAGTAATATGTTACTGGGAGAGAAGGTTTTTTTTAATTTCAACTGTGTCGTACTGGATGTTATGCAGGTTAAAATAGGAAGCAGGACAATGTTTGGTCCAAATGTACAGATATACACGGCGACACATCCTATAAACCATAAAGAAAGAAGTTCAGGGCGTGAATTTGCCAAGCCTGTAACCATCGGGGAAGATGTATGGGTGGGAGGAAGTGTTGTGATCTGCCCGGGAGTAACAATAGGAGACAGGTCAATAATCGGAGCGGGGAGTGTGGTTACCAAAGATATTCCGGCTGATGTAATTGCTGCGGGAAATCCCTGCCGTGTAATCCGCCGTATCGCAGAGGAATCAGCAGTTGAAGCTGCATTGTAAATTTGAAACCGGCAGCCGGGCTGTCATTCGCCCGGCTACCGGATTTGGTCTACTCGGCAAAGTATATCTTATCAGAGAATGTAAAATACTTTCGATTTTCCGTAAGCACCTGCAACCTGCTTCTCCTTTTCTTCCTGCTTGTAATTTTCTTTAAGCATCTGCCTGATGTCGCGCTCGATAGTTCTCGAAATAGTAGTTGTAGGAGTATCTGTAGGCATGTTTTCAAACGGGTCCTGCAGGTGGATCGCCATTTTCTCAATAAGAAAGAACGAACATGCTATAGCTATTACAAGCGGTACTTCTACAATACCGAAATATTCTATCAGCCCGAAGGGCAGCAGCATAATGAACAGGATCAGTGAAAAGTGGATGTAAACACCATAGGTGGCCGGAAAGATCGTATTCTTTATCCGTTCGCAGCCTCCCATCTCATTAGAGAAGCGGGTAAGGGTTTTGTCCATTTCTACCTGTTGGTATTCATTGATCCAGCCGAGTTTATAGGCATTTCTAAGGTCACTTCCCTGAAGTTCCAGTAAGGCAACCGGAATATTGGCGTAGCGCTTGATATATTCCAGATCCTCAGCGCTGATAAGGTTGTCAATGCCCTGTACCGGATCCTGTCCGCGAAGGTGCCTTCCGAGGCTATAACTCCAGGCAATCTGCCTTTTAGCCACACGTTCGCAAAAGATCTTTTCCTCTTCAGTTCCATACTTTGTATCTACAAAGGTCAGTAACTGACGGGTGAGCGTTCTTGAATCGTTAACGATTGCACCCCATAACGTTCTTGCCTCCCACCACCTGTCATACGCCTGGTTTGACTTGAATGCCAGCAGCAAGGATATAACAGTACCCAGAATGGTGGGAACGGCGATCGGAATAGAGATTCTTGTGAAATGGAAATTGTTATATATAACTGCAATCAATACAGCATATACTGTAACCCATATAATTTCCGTACGGATCTTTCCGAAGATATATTTAATTGGAATATTTTCTTTTAATAACATAGGTATGTATTTAAATTTATAATGAAACTTCTTCCAGTACGTTCTCCCTGATCGGGGAAGCTGCGCTGAGAGGCCTGATCGTTGCTGTGGTATCTTTTTCAGCTCTTATAACCGGCAACCCGCATTTTTGAATGAGTACATTAGGATCAATACTCGATTTGTTAATCTTGCTTACCGAACAGTCGGCAGGGTCGAGTATGTATCTCACATCGTTGGCTTCGAGGAAATCTTTGAACATGATGAGTGTACTGCCATAAAAAAACTCTATTTTCAGGCATTTGACCTGAGGGTATTGTTTTTTAATTTCCCGGCAGCGTTCATAGAACTCGGGACTTACATGCTCAAATTCTCTGGTGCGCCTGGAAAGCATCAGCAGATCACTGATGGAATCGGAGAGTTTGAAAAGATGTATGAAAACGAAATTGAGCTCTGTTTCGCCGAACTGCCTGCATAATGATGGTATACAATTCAGCGACGATGGATTAAAATCTGTTGTTACAAGTATCGTTTGCATAAGTTAAAATGTTAATTATTACACATTTAATTATCTCTTATGCAATTTTACCCACCAGATGTTAGAGGGTAATAAGACTATTATTAGAATTTTATTAGAAGTAAGAAGCTCTTACCCTGCCTTTTTTCTAATAAGAGCCCTGATTTTATAATAATATGCCGTAAGCTCCCATATTTTCAATATTTTATTAGAAAGTTATTAGAACTACTAAGCTGAAAGGCGGAGATTATGGTTCGGGTTGTTTAGAAACGGGCAGCAGGATCTGCATTTCTGTGCCGATTTTTTCCTGGGAGCGGATACCTATTGAACCCTTATGTAAGCGGATAATATTTAAAGTGAGAGGAAGACCTATTCCGTAACCTTCGAACTCACTGGTATTTGACGCACGGAAGAACGGCTCGAAGATATGTTGCTGTTCCTGTAAAGGAATGCCGATGCCTTTATCTGTCACTGCGATTATTATCCTGTTGTTGCCCGAGCTGACTTTAATAGTTACGGGCTGGTTGTTTGAATATTTACAGGCATTTAATACGATGTTACTGATTGCCAGGTGGAGAAGATTGAAATTTCCTTCTGTATGCAACAGCGATTCATCATCCGGAAGGGAGGAGGTGTCTATGTTAATCGAGCTTTCGGGATCTATCTTTTTTACCGAATCGGTAACGCTCCATACCAGTTCGTCTGCCCGGATATGCTGCCAGTTTTGTTTTTTTCCGTCGAATCCTGACTGGGCGAGACCTAATAAGCTCGACAGGATGTGCCCTAGCTTTTCAGCTTCGGCAAGGATAATCTTTGCAGAGGATGAGGCATCCGCGCTAAGCCCCTCTTTTGACAAGAGAAGTTCTGTTTCGCTGGTAATTATAGTGAGAGGAGTACGCAGTTCATGAGATGCATTACTTACAAAGTTATTCTGCGTCTCAAAGGCTGTCTCCAGGCGATTCAGCATATGGTTGAAGGTCATTATCAGCTCCGAGATCTCATCTTTTCCTTTTACATCTTCCAGCCTTAGATGGAGGTTATTTGCTGTAATATTTTTAACGCTTGTGATGATCGATCGTATAGGCCTGATCGTAAACATTGAAAATACGGTGCCGGCAATAAATGTGAGCACAATACAAATAAAAAAGCTTATGATCAGGACCTTTCTTAATTCTTCCAGCTCTTTAAACCCATAAGGGTCTGCCGCACCTACGATAACCAGATAATCACCATAGTGGGTGTCAAAAAATCTCCCGGCATAAAAGTGATTTTTTTCATTGTAACGTGCTTTCCCTTTAGCAAGAATATCGTTGTAAAATTTATCAGGAAGGTGAAGCGGTTTTTTGAATGATCTGTTTTTGCTGTCCAGTTTTATCACATAATCCTGTTCTTCTTCGAGTTTTTCCAGATAACGGTTCCTGACTTCCTGGTACGCTTCAGATTTTTCGTCGGGGAAGATGTTTATCTGTGCTGCCAGGTTCACCCTGGCTTCCAGTCGTTTGAAGAAATCTTCAAAGTTGAATTCAGAGATAAAATAAAATATCGAGGCGTTAAGAAGAATCAAGCCGGCAGTTGAAATGAAAAAGAATAATAGGGTGATCTTAGTTTGTATTTTCATTAGCTGCTTCTTCCTTGAAAATGTATCCCATTCCAAAAACGGTATGAATCAGTTTTACAGGATGCCCGTTATCTATTTTTTTTCTAAGATAGTTAACGTAGACATCTACTACGTTAGTACCCATATTAAAATCAATATCCCATACGTTTTCCAATATCTGGATACGGGATAAGACTTTGTTCTGGTTCTGTATAAAGTACTGGAGTAAACGGTATTCTGTGGCAGTAAGATTTATGGGTTTTTCATTTCTCCTGGCGGTTTTAGAGAGAATGTCAACTTCAAGCCCGGCAATAGTTATAATGTTTTTAGGGTTGGATCCTGTCTTGCTGCGGCGTATAAGAGTGCGTATTCTGGCTTCGAGTTCGGCAAATTTAAAGGGTTTAACCAGGTAATCGTCTGCTCCGCTGTCAAGGCCGGTAACAATATTCTCGGTACTGCTGAGTGCCGTGAGCATCAATACTGCCATTTGGTCTTTTGTCTTCCTTATTTCCCGGCAAACCTGCAATCCGTTCATGCCTGGAAGCATAATGTCGAGAATAACGAGGTCAAAATCATGTTTTATTGCCATCTCCAGCCCCGTAACACCGTCGGGAGCAACACTTATTTCCATGCCAGCTTCGGTTAAGCCTCTCACAACTACGGAAACCAAACCTGGTTCATCTTCAATAAGTAAAATCTTCATCACTGGAAAAATAGAACATGTATTTTAATACAGAGTTTTGTTTTTGATAGTTGACTTTGAAATGACTTATCTGGCGGGTGCAAATCTCAGGCTTATACCTCAGCAGGTATTGTTTAACTATCGTTTTATCTTTAACTTACAAAAATAAAATTTATCCATGCAAAACCGCCGGCTCGTCTTATTTCTGTTGCTTATCAATCCGTTTTGTACAATTTTTGCTCAGGAAAAGGGTTCAGATAATCCTCTGCTGGTGCATTCGGATAAACCAATCCGCTTTGATCTCATTAATGCAGCTTCTATCCGGTCTTCCGTAAATTCTGTAATCGTTTTATCTGACCAGAGGATAAATAGAATAATAGCTGCTTCCGGTACCAGCAAAACTCCTTTTAACGTGCTGATGGCAGCTGATGAGCTTTTTTATGATCTTCTTGATCTGAGTATGAAACTTCAGACTGTTGCATCCACATATGCTGATGACAGTACAAGGAATGCTGCAAATGAGGAGTCTGAAAAGATTTCCATGTACGTGAATAATTTGTATCTGAATGATGGATTATACAAAGCACTTCAATCTTTTAATGCTGGTAATATAAATGGATTAAAACCTAACCATCAGAAATTTCTGAAAGAGCTGCTCCTGGCTTTTGAAAAGAATGGAATGAAACTGAAGCCTTTGGAGAGAGAGAGGTTAAAGGAGATTAATAAGAAGCTTATTTCGTTCGGAACGCAGTTCGACAAAAACATAGCGGAGTTTAAGGATAGTATAACTTTTACAGCAGCACAGCTAAAGGGGCTGCCTGCAAATATGCTGACAGCCTGGAAGAGGCCTCAGGGCGATTATACCGTATATGTAAATTCGCCTAATTACTTTAATGTGCTGAAGTATGCGGATGCCGATGCAACCAGGCGGATTATGTACCTGCATTATAATAACCGGGCATACCCGGCGAATGTAAAGCCATTAGACAGTCTTGTTTTCTATCGCCAGAAACTGGCAGAGTCACTTGGTTTTAAAACATATGCTGAATATGCTCTTGCGGATAAAATGGCCGCCAGGCCTGAAAACGTCTGGAAGTTTGAAGATGATCTGACGGTTAAGTTAACACCGTATGTAACGAAAGAACTGGACGAACTGAAACGCTTAAAACATACTATGCATCCCGAACTTCCCGATTCGTTGTATATGTGGGATGTAAGTTATTATAACAATAAGCTGCTCGACACCAGATTTGCCCTGAACAGTGATGAAGTAAAACAGTACTTCGAGATGAATAATACCCTGAAAGGTATGTTTGGAATCTACGAAAAGCTATTTAATCTAAAGATCACCGAAGTCTCAGATATGCCTCTATGGTTCCCCAAGGTAAAGGCTTATGAGATGTTCGTGGATGGCAAAAAGGCAGGAAGTTTTTATCTGGACCTTTATCCGCGGCCGAACAAATACACTCATTTTGCCTGTTTCCCGATAAGCCAGTACCGCATTGCCGACGGAAAAGAAATATTGCCGGTTGCAGCGCTGGTTTGCAATTTTCCTGAGGGCAGTGCAGAAGAGCCGTCTTTACTTCTTCACAGCGATGTCGAGACTCTTTTTCATGAATTCGGGCATTTGGTTCATTGTCTGCTGGCCCGGTCTGACATAAGTACGCAAGGATTGTCTGCTATTAAAGGCGATTTTATCGAAGCACCGTCTCAGTTTCTGGAGAATTGGGTATGGGAATACGCCTCTCTTAAGGTATTTGCAAAACACTATAAAACAGGCGCCGTACTTCCCGAATCGTTATTTGCAAAGATGAAACAGAGCCAGAATGTTGGCAAAAGTACTGCTACCGTCAGACAGGTTTATTTGGGACTGATCGACTTCACTTTCGAGGATAAATACAACACTATAGGCAACAGAGATCTTGTTGAGGTATCCAGAGATGTTATGAAGATCGGGCAGCTTCCATTTGCGGAAGGCACACATTTTATCTATTCATTCGGGCACCTTAACAGTTACGCCGCCAATTACTATGGATATCTTTGGTCGAAGGTATTTGCCCAGGACATGTTCTCGGTATTCCTCAAGAATGGGGTAATGAATACCCAAACTGGTATACGTTACAGAAAAGAGATATTGGAGAAAGGGGCTTCTAAAGAAGAAATTGATATGCTGAGAGCTTTTCTTGGGAGGGAGCCCTCTGCCGTGCCTTTTATGGAATCACTGGGTCTGATTGCCAGATAAACGAACCTGATAATATCGCGGTACCTGTCTTCAGATGGTTTTTATTACTGAATAAGTCAAACTATATATATATTAGTTTGTTGTATTTTCTAGTGGTAAGTGTCTTTTTCTTAGCTATTTAGTTGTATTTTGCATAGGATCTTCAGTCGGGATTTACCTTTGCATCTGAGTTTGAATAGCATGTATGTCGGGCAAACCCGAGAAGACCAGATCTGATATAAACCGGTATATAGTAAATGTAATTTTCAAAATTAGTAATACTTTTTCTTAGAAAGTATAAAGTTTGGCATTTGTTTGGATGAAATGAGAATATGTTAAAGATATATACGATCGATGACGATCCGTTGCAGCATGTGATAACGAAATATCTCTTTATGAAACATGATGAAATTCATGGATATGAGAGTTTTGTTGATGCCGCAGAAGCTTTAGATGTAATTACGAATAACTCTGATAAACCTGCAGATTTGCCGGATATTATTTTATTGGACCTTAATATGCCTATCGTAGATGGCTGGCAGTTTCTGGATGTATTGAGAGATCAGGGTACCGGTATAAAAAAAGACATACACATTTTTATAGTTTCTTCGTCTGTTAACGTATCTGATAAGGTGCGTTCAAAACGTTATCCTTTTGTTAAAGGGTTTTATTCGAAGCCTTTAACTCATTATGTAATAAAAAAGCTTATCGATGAGGAGAGCCGCTGATCTGCAATCTGAAATTCTTCAGCATTCTTGAATATAGTTAAAGCAGTAACAGGGATTGATTTGAGGAATCAAAAAGGCAAACAATCATAACCAAAACAAGTTTCTTTTGGAAAACGTGTTTTATTATGAATAAGTCAACGCTCAGGTCAGGTCTTTTTTTGGGTTGTGCTTTTTTCTTTTCTGCTTGTAATCAAAAGAATAAGGAGAAAAGCAGTGGAGCTGATACCCTGTCGACCAATATTACCCAGACAGAAAAAATCTCTTTGCCTGAACCGGATACCAATGCTTCCAGGACAAATTATTCGGATATCACCGGCTGGCCCGAAGGAAGAAAGCCGCTGGCTCCTGAAGGTTTTACCGTAACCAGGTTTGCCGATGGCTTTCAAAATCCCCGCTGGATATACGAAGCACCTAACGGAGATATTTTTGTAGCTGAATCTGCCACAGAGAGCAACCTGATAAAGAAGATCAAAGATATATCAACTGGTAAGGCTAAAGCTAATCAGCAGAATAAAAGTGCGAACCGTATCTCTATAATAAGGGATTTGAATAAAGATGGCAAACCCGATCTTAAACAGGTTTTTCTAACCGGGCTCAAACAGCCGCTTGGTATGCTTGTGCTGGGTAATTATTTTTATGTGGCTAATACAGACGGTATTATGCGGTATCCCTATCAGGCAGGGCAAACGAGTATTTCAGATCCGGGAAAGAAGATTCTCGATCTTCCTGCCGGCGGATATAACAATCATTGGACAAGGAACCTTATTGCAAACGCGGAAGGTACCAAAATATACGTAACGGTAGGATCTGGTTCTAATGTTGCTGAACATGGGCTGGATAATGAGATTAGGAGGGCAAATATTCTGCAGGTCAATCCTGACGGAACAGGAGAGAAGATTTATGCCGGGGGACTCCGTAATCCGGTTGGTATGGACTGGGCTCCTGGAACCAATACGCTCTGGACAGCAGTCAATGAAAGGGATTTACTGGGCGATGATCTTGTTCCTGATTATATTACCGGCGTTAAGGAGGGCGGGTTTTATGGCTGGCCATTTGCCTATTTTGGAGCCAATGAAGACCCTAGGCTGAAGGGGCAGCGCCCCGATCTGGTCAGGAAGACAATCGTTCCTGATGTTCCGCTGGGATCACATACGGCCTCGCTCGGACTCGCTTTTTATGATCAGCAGGTTTTTCCTGCAAAGTATCATAACGGTGCTTTTATTGGCCAGCACGGCTCGTGGAACCATTCTCAGTTAGTGGGTTATAAAGTGGTTTTTGTTCCTTTTAAAGATGGTAAGGCTGCCGGGAAGCCTGAAGATTTTTTAACTGGTTTTATTTCAGACGTAAAAAATAGTAAAGTTTATGGACGCCCTGTAGGGGTGGCTGTTATAAAGGATGGCTCACTGCTGGTGGCTGATGATGCTGCTAATACGATTTGGAGGGTGGCTTTTACAAAATAATACCTGCAGATAAACATATGTGATAATATAGCCGGATTAAACTCCCGCCAGGATAGATTGACTTAAAATTCCTAATCATAGAAAACATTTTTATATTGTGATGTGAAAACTGTACTGCGGTTTTCACATCATTATATACCTGTAAAATGAAAAAGTACTGCCTTGCAATTGATCTGGTAAACGATCCTGAACTAATTTCTGAATATCTCGAGTGGCATAGAAATGTATGGCCCTCTGTTAAGGAAAGTATTAAGGCTGCCGGAATCACAGATATGGAGATCTTCAGGGCAGGCGACAGGCTTTTTATGATCATGGAGGTTAGTGAAGCTTTCAGCTTTGAAAAGAAGGCCGAGATCGATGCTTCGGATCCGTCAGTCCAGGAATGGGAAAAGCTGATGTGGAAGTATCAGAAACCCCTGCCCGGAACCAGGGAAGGGGAAAAATGGACCTTGCTTGAAAAGATTTTTTCTTTGAATAAATAGGCTGCAGGGATGTGTTTTCTGTAATAATTTATTAAATATTTCTGAATATTCTTTTCAGGAAACTGCCTGCCCTGTTTACAATATTTATTTTTTCAGAGATAGTTTCGATAAATGAATCTCCAAGCTGTTTATGCTCGTCTTCCAGCTGTTTAGGATATAACATAATAAAGCTGTTATTATTGAAATAGGAAAGAAGATAGTAAGGCAGTTTATCCATCTGAGCCGAATAGGAAACGTGGCCTTTACGTGAAGATACGATAAAGAAAAGATCGTTAGGCCGGAGCTCCCTGCTGAGGATAAGAAAATCCTCCCAGTTACTGAAATCTTTAAACTCGACACGGAGCGAACCTGTATTTATATGGTTCTTCAGTTCAAGGTTTGTATTTTCGTTAGCATGGAAAAATATCGGCAATCCGGCTTCTTTTGCTATGTTGCAGAGTTTATTTAACCAGTACAGAAAGCCGGGTTCCTGTTCTGCATTAGCTGGAACTACTACGATAAGCCGCTGAAGCGTATTAAAAGGCTGAACCGATTTATATATAAAGATAGTTTCGTGGGTCTTTTTCAGGATCCTTTCGCCTACCGGGCCCAGCAGATCATCCTGGCTGGCATCTTTATGTAAGCCAATAAGTACGTCGCTTATGTTTTGTTCTTTTATAGTATAAATAATTCCGTTACTGATATTCATGTCGTAACGTGTAAGCGGAATGATCGTGTTTTCAGTTGCTGCAGCGTGATTTAATGCCTTCTCGATCATCTTTTTGCCCATCACGTTAGTTCTGCCGTCATTTGCATCATCACTTACGATATGAAGGGCATATACCGGGATCGTACTTTTTTTGGGCTTGAGCATTAATCCGAAATCGACTAATTCTACAACAGTTTCCGGGTACGCCAGGGAAATAAGTATCTTCTCATTATTGTCCGCCCGTTTTATCGTTTCGCTTTCTTCTTTTAAAGCCAGCTTTCCTGATGCCTTTTCTACGACGAAAGAACTTATTGCACAGCTTATCAATATCAGCAGGATGGTTCCGTTCAGTACATCTTCGTTTAACAATCTGACAGGTTCTCCATTGGCGGTTTCGCCGATGATAATATTATAACCTACGAGTATGATGGCCAATGTAGCGGCGGCATGCGAGGTACTCAATCCGAATATCATCAGTCCCTCATCTTTCGATAATTTAAATGCTTTTTGGGTGATCCAGGCTGCGAGGTATTTTGTAACAACGGCCGCCGAAACAATTACTCCGGCTACTTTAAGTGCACCAGCCCCCTTTACCAGTACGCTGACATCGACCAGCATGCCTACGCCTATGAGAAAAAACGGAATGAACAAGGCATTTCCCACAAAGTCAATCCTGTTCATAAGCGCTGAAGAATGTGGTACGAATTTGTTAAGTACCAGGCCGGAAAAGAATGCACCGATGATTGCTTCTATTCCGGCAGCTTCGGCCAGGAATGAAGCAAGAAAAACGATAGCCAGAACGAATATGTATTGCGAAATACTGTCGTCAAAACGCTTGAAAAACCAACGGATGATGATAGGGAAAATGAAAAATACAACGCCTACAAAGGCAAGGCATGACGCACCAAGCGTTATCCAGAATGACGATGTAACCTCTTCTTTTGTCATCCCGGCAATTGCTGCCAGTATCAGCAGTGCCAGGATGTCTGTTATCATTGTACCTCCTATGGTCAGGGTTACCGCCCTGTTTCGGGATACTCCGTATCTGCTGGCAATAGGGTAGGAAACCAGGGTGTGCGTAGAGAACATACTTGCCAGCAGCATAGACGACATAAATCCGTACCCTAGAACATAATGGCTTGCGATAGTGCCAACGCCGAGCGGTATCAGAAATGTAGTAAGACCGAATACAAGTATTTTATTACGGTTATTCTTAAATTCCGTGAGATCTATTTCAAGGCCCGCCAGAAACATGATGTACAGCAGGCCTACAGTGCCAAATAATACAATACTGCTATCCCTGCTGAGAAGGTTTAATCCGTAAGGACCTGCAATTACTCCTGCAAGAATAAGCCCGATAATATGAGGTACTTTGATCCTGTTGAAAAGAATTGGCGCAAACAGGATAATAAAAAGTACTACCGAAAAAATTACAACCGGGTTTTTGAGTGGTAACGATAAATCTAAATCTGTAATTAAAATCATAAGAAATAGTATTACCTGGTCAGTTCAATAGCGTAAATGATCTTGCAGCCATCGGTGCGGACTATTTCTCTCCGGCCTTCAAATTTGTTTTTATTGGAGAATGTTAATGTAACGTTCATCGTTGCAGGCTGTTCTCCGGCTTCATTTTGCTGGGCTACCAGCGAGAATGTATTTGAAGAATAGTACCCGGAATAGATGCGGACTAAAGTTTTATCGGCATAGGCGCGGGCCAGGATGTTCTCTTTCTGATAATTGATCTCCCAGCGTTCGTTTTTTATATCTCCTATTGCAGATCCCTGGCAGTTGGTTTCAATGCATCGCATAGTTACTGCCCAGCTCCCTATAATGGCCGGATTATAAGCGGCGGTATCTGCAATGATGGTACTGCTGTCTCTTTTTGAAAGCTCCTCCTCTTTAAGCTGGAGCTTTTTTTCTTTTAGCAGTAATTCCTGTTCTTTCTGCTTGAGCTCAGCTTCTTTTTTTGCCAGTTCCTGCTCTCTCTTCTGATCTTTACAGGAGCAGGCCAGCAAACAGAATACGAAGATAATACAGCTTAAAAGTTTCATCCGGGTACAGTTAATCGATGCAATTGAAAGTTGCAAAGCTATGAATAATTATCCGGGCAGCATCCTTTTAACCTATAAACAAAGACTGCCCCTTTTGTTTAGAACAATGTAAGTTCCGGCGTTTTCTGCAAAGGATACTCTTTTAAAACATTCCATTTCAACCCGTCGTGTTTCAACAGATCGAAATGATTTACCATAAAACTTCTTTTAATCTTCGCGTTTTTAAACTCTTCCCACATACGTTCGAATACGTCTGGTTTTACATCCCGGTAGGCTATAGTAATATGCGGATTGAAAGTTGAATTGCTTTTTACTGCGGCCGGGTCTATTTTATTCCGGCTGATAATTGCTGCAATGTCTTTTTGAAGGGACTTTATGAATGGATTCTTTGGAGTATTTACAAACAGCGTTTTATTATTAAATGACCCGAAGTTTTCTATTTGCTGCCCGAATGGATAATGAGATGCAGAAACGGGCTTAAGCATCTTTATAAAATGTTCTTCAGCAGCCTGTTCAATACGTACAGGTCTGTAAAGCGTAATATGAACAGGAGGCTTAAGTGCTGCAAAAACCTGGTATTTTGCTGATAACTCTTTTCTCATCTCGTCAATTTCTTCGGAAATATAAGAAGGTGGTAAAATTGCAAGCAGATATAAGTTCATAACACAAATATAAGTCATTTTGCTAATTAATTTAGCATAACTTGTATTTTAGCCCTTGAACTATATTTGATTTTAATAGTATTTTTGCGGCGATGAATAAAAATAAAGCAGTTTTTCTGGACCGCGATGGTGTACTTAATAAAGAGCTTGGAGATTATGTATGCAAATTAGAGGATTTCCATATCCTTGAACATAACTTCGCTCCTCTTAAAAAATTACAGGACAAGGGGTATCTTCTTATTGTTATAACCAACCAGGGTGGTGTAGCTAAGGGATGGTATACCGAAGAGACTCTTGCTCAAATGCATCAGCACCTTAAAGATACATATGCTGCTAACGGAATAACTCTCACAGACATTTACTATTGTCGTCATCATCCTCAATATAATGGAAACTGCATGTGCAGGAAACCCGGATCACTTATGCTTGAAAAGGCTATAGCTAGATTTAATATTGACAAGAAACAGGCATTCTTTATAGGCGACCGCGAGCGTGACGTACTGGCAGGGGAGGCTGCCGGGATAAAAGGTATCTTAATAGACTCAGATCAGCCGATAGGCGAGATATTGGATCTTATAAATTAAAAAGACCGGCTGTATTTAACAGCCGGTCTTTTTAATTTATAAGTATATTGACTTTATACTACTTCCGCCTTTTTCTTATTTAAGAATACAAATTTATTATCGAATACATCGAGTTGTATATGGCTGTCTTTGTCGATATTTCCTGCAAGGATTTCTTTCGACATCTCGTTTAATATACGCTTCTGGATGACTCTTTTAAGCGGCCGCGCTCCGAATTGCGGATCATAGCCCAATTGTGCAAGCCAGTCGAGTGCTTCATCTGAGGCGTCAATTTCAACGCCCATCTCAGCCAGGGTCTGCTGAACCTGTTTAAACTGAAGACTCACGATATCCCGAAGCTCATTCCTGTTAAGCGGAGTGAACATAATGAGTTCATCGATCCGGTTTAAAAATTCGGGACGTATTGTCTGCTTCAATAATTCAAACAGCTGGTTCTTTGTTTTAGCCACCACTTCTTCCCGGTTATCTTCATCCAGCGTACTAAAGTTCTCCTGTATCAAATGAGATCCGATATTGGAGGTCATAATTATGATAGTATTTTTGAAATTAACCACGCGGCCTTTATTGTCGGTTAAACGACCATCATCCAGAACCTGGAGCAGGATATTAAAGACATCTGGATGTGCTTTTTCAATTTCATCCAGCAGGATTACGCTGTAAGGTCTTCTGCGGATCGCTTCGGTAAGCTGACCGCCTTCATCATAACCTACATATCCGGGAGGCGCACCGATCAGTCTGGAAACCGCATGCCGTTCCTGATATTCACTCATGTCGATTCGCACCAGGTTATGTTCGTCGTTAAACAGAAACTCGGCAAGCGCTTTTGCCAGCTCAGTTTTACCTACGCCTGTGGTTCCTAGAAAGATAAAAGATCCTATTGGCTTACGCTTGTCGTGAAGACCAGCCCTTGAGCGCCTTATCGCATCGGATATAGCTTCAATTGCTTCTTCCTGGCCGGCCACTCTTTTATGAAGCTCCTCTTCGAGGTGTAACAACTTTTCCCTTTCGCTCTGAATCATTTTCGTAACAGGAATGCCCGTCCAGCGGGATACAACACCGGCTATATCATCAGAAGTTACTTCTTCCTTAAGCATTCTGCTGCCGCCGGATTGTTTTTCTTCAAGCTCTTTTTTTAATTGTTCAGCTTTATCCTGCGATTCTTTGATCTTCCCATACCTCAGCTCGGCCACCTTGCCGTAGTCGCCGGCACGTTCAGCCTGTTCAGCCTCGAGTTTATAATCCTCTATTTGCTGTAACTCATTATTTATAGCATCTACGAGGTCTTTTTCTCCCTGCCAGCTAGCTCTCAGTGAATCTCTTTCTGAAGATAGATTTGCTATCTGTTCGCTTAATTCGCTTACTTTTCTTTCATCTTTTTCCCTTTTGATCGCTTCCCTTTCGATTTCGAGCTGCATAATACGGCGTTCAAGTTCATCGACCACTTCCGGAACAGAATCCATTTCAAGCCTTAGTTTGGATGCAGCCTCGTCCATAAGATCGATCGCTTTATCTGGTAAGAAGCGGTCGGAAATATATCGCTGAGAAAGTTCGACGGCAGAAATTATAGCTTCGTCCCTGATCCTTACTTTGTGATGTGTTTCATAGCGCTCTTTCAATCCGCGCAAAATTGAAATGGCATCCTGTGTATCGGGCTCGTCAACGATAACTTTTTGAAAACGGCGTTCGAGCGCTTTGTCTTTTTCAAGGTATTTCTGATATTCGTTTAAGGTTGTGGCTCCTATAGCCCGCAGTTCTCCGCGGGCAAGGGCTGGTTTCAGGATGTTCGCTGCATCCATCGCACCCTCGCCTCCTCCTGCGCCTACCAGAGTATGGATCTCGTCAATGAACAGAATGATCTCTCCGTCGCTCTGGGTAACTTCTTTTACTACCGCTTTCAGTCTTTCTTCAAACTCTCCTTTGTATTTTGCGCCGGCTATCAACGCACCCATATCAAGCGAGAAAACTATTTTGCTCTTAAGATTCTCAGGAACATCTCCTTTAATGATCCTGAACGCTATGCCCTCGGCAATCGCCGTTTTTCCAACACCCGGCTCACCTATAAGGATAGGGTTGTTTTTTGTTCGGCGTGAAAGTATCTGTATTACCCTCCTGATCTCTTCATCTCTCCCGATCACCGGATCAAGTTTTCCTGATTCAGCAAATTCGTTAAGGTTACGCGCATACTTATTCAGAGCATTATAGGTAGCTTCAGCGTTCTGATCGGTAACCCTGCTGTCCCCACGCAGCGCAACGATCGCCTTTTTCAGATCCTTTTCAGTTACCCCCGCATCTTTCAGCATATTGCTGGTTTTGTCGCCCGCATTAAGTATCCCCAGTAGAAGATGCTCTACCGACACAAATTCGTCCTTAAATTCTTTAAGGAAACTCTGTGCTTTCTGAAGTGTGTTATTAGTGGCTGATGATATATAAATATTGCTACCGCTAACCTTTGGGTAGCTCTTTATCTCTGCATCCAGAACCGTGTCGAGACGGTTAATGTTTACATTGAGTTTTTTTAAAAGATAGTTGATTACATTTTCATCAACCAAAAGCAAACCCTTGAGCAGGTGCGCATTTTCAATAGCCTGCTGCTGATTGCCGCTGGCTATTTCGGAAGCTTTCTGTACCGCTTCCTGAGCTTTGATTGTAAAATTGTTAAAATTCATAATACTTACTAGTAAGCAAATCTATTGCCATATCTGCAGGGTAATCGTTTCTGGAAGTATTGTCGCACTAAACAGGGCTTGCGTGACTAAATGGCTGTTTAAGCCCGGTGCGGACTGAAAAAATGTCTTGATGTTTGTTTATTCAGGCCGGATCAGATAAGCTGATCCGGCTTTCATTAAGTAAATCATATTAAAAAGTATAAGGCAGCTGCCCTGATCGTATCTTTTCTATTCGTAACCGGCAAATCTCTTCGGCAGTGTTCAGGATGTCCTGTACTGATTTAATCAGCATATCTGCATCTTCAGGGCTAACCTCAAATTTTTCGTTGTAACGACCGTCGCTGAAACCTTTGGTTATAAGTGACGATAATCTTGCTTCCTGAGGTGTTTTGCGCGGCAGGCCGACTGATGGCAGAAGGCAGGCGTTCTCTATCAGGCGGATCAGCCTTGGCAGATTGTTGGAATTGCTGCGGTAACCGGTGAGCACTCTTAACATTGCTGAATAACAATGTTGCAAAGATTGATGCAACATAAATACAGCCAGGGTATTCATCCCTTCCCTGGTATAAAATTGCGCGCCTTTAAGCAAGTTTACAGAAAGCTGGCTCCATTTGTTCCAGAACTTTTCTCTTTTTGTTATACGGTTAAGTATGCTGGCTCCTGCTCCCGGCTTTTCGAATTCGAGTTTGCCCCGGTCGTAAAGAAGCTGCCCTTTCTTATATATAGTGATAAAAAAGGAACTGCCATGTATAAGAGCCTCGTTTATCTCTTCCATTCTATGTATTATAGCTGTAACTAACGCAATATCCCTGCATGAAGAGTCTATGCGCTGTTGCAGGTGTGAATTTAGAATTCCTTCATCTGCGCAGGGAATCACAAGTAGATAATAACTGTTTAAAGGTTCGGGTGTGGGATAGGTGCTTTCGCCGGTAAAACAGCTTTTACTTCGAATAGTATTAATGATGTATCCGAAACAGATTATTTTTTCAATACAAGCCGTTTTGAGGATAAGGTTGGTAATATGCTGGAGTTCTTTTTCTTCTGATTGTGTCATTGTATCTTTTTTTATATGGATTAGGTATTTGGTTTAAGCTCGCCGGAGTGTGTTTTAAGACAAAAAACTTTGCCGGGATTTTATTTATTCCGGCAGTTAAAGATTATAGAGGAGGGCTCCTGCCTGCATTTTTAATTGCAATGATATTTAGCCCCCGGCTCAACTCTTTTGTGGATATTTTATAAATAGGATTTCTATAAGCAGGATAATTACGATGAGGGTTGAAGGGGCAGACGCTGGCTTCTGTTAGCAGCCATGGGCTCTGATTCTCTTCTTTGAATATAATTGTTAGTAATTTCATTGTTTTAATTAGCAGTTTTCCTGCTCTGTTATTATATTGCTAATATAATTAGTAAATTTTAATAGAACAACTATATTTTACATATTTAAACGATATTTTAATGAAACAGTCGGAGAGGTTAAAGCAGCTCAGAGCTTATCTGGGCCTTACGCAAGCACAGTTTGCTAAAGAAATAGGCAGGAAACAGGGATCGATATCTGATATTGAGAGAGGGCGCAATAAAGTTGACGGTATAGCAGAACTATTAAGGCTTATATACAATGTTGATCCCGGATGGTTAAAGGAGGGCGCGGGCGAAATGTTACTTAAGCCTGCAGGCGAAAAGAGTTACCGTGAAGGGGTCCCTTATTTTGAGCCATCCGGCTCTGGATATCCCGCGCTGTCTTTCCTTGAATCTGAGCCAGAATATCATATTAATTTCAGGCCGTTTAACGACTGTACAGCTTACTTGCCCGTTTTTGGAGATAGCATGTTTCCTAAATACGCAAGTGGCGAAATTGTTGCAGTAAAAGAGGTGACTAATTATAATGTGATACTCTGGGGCGAAGCTTACCTGGTTGTGGCAGGGGAAAACGCGAACAACCTCCGTACGATAAAATTATTGTTTGAACACCAGGACAATACGAAAATCCTGCTCCGCTCCTTCAATCCTGATTTTAGCGGAGATACGGTTCTGGAAAGAAGTGATATTATTTCGCTGTACCTGATAAAAGGGAAGATAACCAGAAACCAGATGTAAGCCGGTTTCTGATCGTTAAATAGCTTTAGTGAGTTGTGAGGTCTGATGGTCGACAAGTTTCTGAAGAGGCCCGCTTGCCATCATTTTCATCATCATATTCAGCTCTGCAGAGAGGGTGAGTATAGCTTCCGTTGTATCATTTCCGAGATCAGCTACTACCCACCTTATTTCAATAGTAAAAGGGGCTTCTTCTGCCGGTATTATAATGATACTGCTTTGAGGTATCCTGTTCGATATTTTCAAAGAGAGTTTTGCCATGTTCTGAATATTGAAACTGGCACCATTTACAGTAGACGACCAGTTTGAAATATTCGAAGGCATTAACTGTTTATGATTGTTAAAATCAGACAAGAAGCTGTATACCTCAGCAACCGGTTTGTTTAAACTGACTTTACTTTCAAATACTGTCATAAGATACGTTAATGTATGTTAAATGCTGTTTCCCCAGTTAGCGGGATTATCTTTCCACTTACGTAACAGTTCAAGATCTTCTTTGTTGATGAAATGATGTTCCGAAGCGTAGTCAATTAAAGCGGAGTAGTTTGATAGGGTCGAAAAACGGCATTTAGCAGCTTTGAAATTCTCTGTAGCTTCATTGAAACCATAGCTGAATATAGCTACCAGCCCGGCAACATTGCAACCCGCCTGGCGAAGTGCTTCAACAGCCTGCAGGCTGCTTTTACCTGTGGATATCAGATCTTCGACCACAACCACACGCTGGCCTTCAAAGATTTCGCCTTCGATAAGGCTTCCGGTGCCATGTTCTTTAGGTTTTGAACGTACGTATGCAAATGGAAGCCCAAGATCCTGGGCAACAAGAACTCCTTGCGGAATTCCGGCAGTAGCCACACCGGCTATCAGGCCAACAGAGCCAAATTCTTCCTGCACAAGCGCAGATAAATTTTGTCTTATATAAGTTCTTATAGAAGGATGAGAGAGAGTAATGCGATTGTCACAGTAAATTGGCGATTTAATTCCAGAAGCCCAAGTAAACGGTTTGGTAGGTTGTAATTTTATTGCTTTAATTTGTAACAAAAACTCTGCAACTTTCTGTTCAATCTCACTTTTGTTGATCATGACACAAATATATAGGATTTATATTAACGAAACAGCTCTAATTATCTCAGATTTTACACCGGCGGGGCCTGGTACTTATCAACAAATTGACGATCAGGATTTTGATTTTCGTGAATTTTATAAACAGGTTAAAGGACTGGTTCCTGCTGTTTATGTGCTTCTTAGCAGGGATCCCCGCAAAACATTCAGAAAGATCAGGAAGTCCTTTCCGCTGATAAAGGCTGCCGGAGGCGTGGTTAAAAATGAAGAGAACAGATATCTTTTCATTTTTAGAAAAAATAAGTGGGATCTGCCAAAAGGAAAACTCGACCCGGGAGAAAAAACAAAAAAAGCAGCGGTACGCGAGGTCGAAGAAGAGTGTGGTATAAAAGTTTCCGAACTGGGAGAACGGGCATGCAAGACCTGGCACGTTTATGAAGAAAAAGGTCAGATTGTTTTCAAACGGACATCATGGTTCCATATGAAAGCAAAAAATCAGAAATTAAAACCTCAGCTGGAGGAGGATATTACCGATGCCCGCTGGTTATCGCCGGTAGAGTTTGTTTTCGTTAAAGAAAATACTTATCCGCTTATAAAAGACATAATAGCTTTACTGGAAGCCTGATAAAAATGAGTTATGAATTATAAATAGTAGTTCATAACTCATTTTTGTTTATAAGAATTCAAGAGCCTCTTTTGGCACAAACTTGCTTATATCTCCTTTATGACGCATAATGTCGCGTACAATAGTGGAGCTTATGGAAGAATAGCCGGGGTTACTCACAATAAATATACTTTCAATGGAGGGTTCAAGCTCATGATTCATCTGGGCAATAGCCTTCTCATATTCAAAATCTGAAACAGTGCGTATGCCTCTTAACATATAAGAAGCACCTGTCTGTCTGCAAAAATCCACTGTCAGGCCTTCATAGGAAGCAACTTCAATTTTAGGCTCATCGGCAAAAACAGATTGCAGGATGCTGATCCTGGATTGAAGCGGCAGCATTGGTTGTTTGGTGCTGTTTGCCCCGACTCCAATAATTACCTTATCAAATAATGAAAGCGACCGTTTTAGAATGTCGACATGAGCGATAGTAACTGGGTCAAAAGAGCCAGGAAAAAGGGCTATTTTCATGTTTCTATATATTTTTTATATCTGATGGATTGCAGAACAGACTTGTGCCGGGACTATTCCGGTCTTTAAGGCTCGAAGAAACTAAAAGAAGAGTATCCATATTTTCGCTGTTCTACAAAGTTGGGGTGGTTATCTATCTTTTTCAAGGTGGGGTGTTCCACGATAAGAACGCCTCCGTTATTCAGCAGGTTCTTTCTGAACACGATTTCCGGTATTTGCGGTATCTGTGCTATATCAAACGGCGGATCTGCAAATATGAGGTCATATGTACTGGTTTCCATTTCCAGGAATTTAAATACATCAGCCCTGAACGGCTGTATCATCTCCAGCTGATGTTGTCTGGCTGTGTTTTTCAGGAAATTATAACATCCTGTATTCTTATCTACGGAAACAATTTCATAAGCTCCCCTGGATGCAAATTCGAGAGAGATATTGCCTGTTCCGCTGAATAAGTCAAGCACCTTGAGATTTTCAAAGTCATAACTGTTATTCAGAATGTTAAAAAGAGCCTCCTTGCCCATATCTGTAGTTGGTCTTACAGGTAAATTGGCAGGCGGGTTTATCCTCAGTCCTTTTAATTTGCCGCCAATTATTCGCATAAGCTAAGACTGAAGAGAGAAAAGAACTGGGAAACAGATACTTTATCGTATATGGCAGAAAGTCTGAAGGCGGGTGTGTCTGCGAACGTTATATCCTGAAAATAGCGCTCCATCCGTTTATAATAATCACTTTCAACATCGATAAGACCAGCCACAATTACTTTGATGTTAGTACTGTTCAATTCCATCTCCTGCATTACAAAAAGCAAAAAGTAATTGAAATCATCAACAGTATCAATTGAAAATATATTATAGTAAACCAGGCCGTCTGCCGATAAAACAAGGGCCTCGAATGTTTTGCTGTTAAACTGGAGAAAAAGAGTTTCGGCGCCGCCGTATAAGTTGAGTGCACCTTCGATCAGCGGTTCTGCCTGGGTATAAATTTTCGCTGCCGGGAATATCCCTGTTAAAGGGGATATCATTGCCTGGTCTGCAGCAAAGATATTTCTGCTGCCGGCAGATTTCATTGATGTAATGAAAGGTTCTGCCCCCTTGCCTACAGAAATAGAATTCAGATACAGGTCTAATGAAGAGCGGGTATAAACAGCTTCGGGGATAAAAGTGAAGTCAAAAGTCTCTATAGAGATCTTTATATCTTTATACGTAAAACTGAAATAATCAAGGTCCTTAAACAACTCTTCGAGCAGATCTGTAAGAGGATTAAGCAGGATAGAGTCATACAGAACATATATCTGCTTGTCAAGAGTATTTATTATTGAATAAGAGAGACGGTTAAAGCTCAGCTTTATAAGTAATTCGCAGCTGCTTGCCTTGTCCGGATGAAAATCATTTTCCCTTAGATGAAGCTTCCTGAAATCATTCATTACAGCAAACTTAGATAAAATTCTTTATATGAATTTTAATGAAATGGGATATTGGCTATTTTATCGTGCATTGCCTGCTCTCAGGAAAAGCCTGCGCAGGAGGGAACAGCGGCTTATGCAGTGTTTTAGAACTTTCATTTAAGCATTTATGGTTTTAGCGTCCATTGTAATTCAGGTATCATTTATCTTTGTACCTGATGAATCTGAGCGATCTGTTGCTGCGTAATTTTCCTGTAACGCCCACCCTTCAGCAGGTTGAGGTTTTTAATGCGCTGAAAAACTTTGTGGCCGGCAAAAACGGTGACGAGTGCTTCCTGCTGAAAGGATATGCCGGAACCGGAAAAACTACCATTATTGCCGCACTGGTAAAAGTACTGCCCCAGCTTAAGCTCAAAACAGTATTACTGGCACCTACGGGAAGAGCAGCGAAGGTTATTTCAAATTATTCCGGCAGAAATGCATTTACCATTCATAAAAGGATTTATCGTAAAAAATCGGCGATGAGCCTCGACTGGAGTTTTGTTTTAAACCAGAACATCGCCGACAATACCGTTTTTATTGTTGATGAAGCTTCCATGGTTTCAAATGATTCAAATGATTTCAGCCGCGGAAGCCTCTTGTCTGATCTTATCAATTATGTCTATAACGGCAAAAATTGCAAACTTATGCTGGTAGGAGATACGGCACAGTTGCCGCCTGTGGGAGCAGAAGATAGCCCGGCGCTGATCCCCCGGATCTTAAGCGATTCTTTCGGTTTAAGCCTTTTTTCTTATGAGATGACAGATGTGGTAAGACAGGAAAAACAATCGGGGATACTTTATAACGCAACCTATATAAGGGAGTTGATCCGCAATAAAAAGGAGGAGTTTCCCCATCTGCGGGTCAGGGGGTATCCAGACATATACAGGATGACCGGCGAACGTTTATCGGAGGGATTACAATATGCTTATGATAAGTATGGGATGGAAAATACGCTGGTTATCTGCCGTTCTAATAAAAACGCAAATAATTATAACCAGCAGATCAGAAACAGGATACTTTACAGGGAGGAAGAACTCACTGGCGGCGATTTTCTGATGGTTGTAAGAAATAATTATTACTGGCTGCAGGAAAATGAGAAAGCCGGAGCCTTTATAGCAAATGGTGATATCGCAAAAGTGAGACGGGTAAGAAATATTAAAGAACTGTATGGATTCAGGTTTGACGAAGTGATCCTGGAATTT